>WNFI01272559.1_pt1 | contig 57397 bp, 53 predicted proteins | sample 5400471 | NCBI WGS metagenome assembly WNFI01 (sample SAMN13153348, study PRJNA577476) | soil metagenome | isolation source: 100 cm saprolite on Douglas fir-dominated hillslope | place: USA:California | collected 2013-09-17
ATCGGCCTCGCGTTCTTCCAATGAGTGTTTTGAAGTCCCGGCACATCTGCGCCGAGCGTGTGGTAAAGGCTCTTAATCAGCGTTGATTTGCCAACGTCATTCTCGCCGGTCAAAAGATTTATCGTTGGATCGAACGTCTCCCTCCTGGCCGCCTTTTCGACCTTTGAGAGGATCGACACCTCTTTGAATACTAACTTTTTCATTCACGCGGCCTTTGCGTAGGTTTCGAATAAGTTGGCGAAACCTAGATTTTTTCATAATACACCACGACGCCTAAAGCCGCTAAGTACAGCCTATCATTATACGGAATCGGTAGTCCGGGCAGTATCGTTTCTTCCGCCAAGCCAATAAACGATGGCAAATCCGCCCCCGCAGCTTCGCTCTGAAAAAGCGTTTCGAGACGTTCCACCAGCTGTGCCGCTTCGAAGTTTATCGAATCGGTATAGTCGGCGGCTGCCTGCGGCATCTTTTTGCTCAGTCGCATTAGATCCTGCGAGCTCCAGCCAGCTGCCCTCAGTTCCCCGTTTACGATTGTCATGTCCGGCGCAGTCCTACGTTGCGCAGAGATTAGTGACAAGCTGTCGTCTACGGCTTTCTTACCGAGGCATTTCTGCGACATGAGCTCGCCAACAGTGGTAACCGCCTCTGATGGATAATTGTTCTTGCGGGCAATTTCGCTCTGCAGAAGCCTAATCCAGCTATGGACATTGAGGCCATGTTCTTCCCCGAAACGGGTTTTGAAAAGCTCCATGACCTCTCCGTGAAGGAAGCTTTGCATCGCATCTATTGACACACCCGTGATCATAAAATGCAAATGGTTGAATTGCGCTTGGGAGAATGTTGGGATTTCTGCCTTGAGTTTAGCAGCAATTTTGTCGCGATACTTCGGCGCAAGATCCTTGGCCGATAAGTCCTTGTCCGAGAATTCGAACGCGATATTGGACACGAGAATGACCTGAACAGCGTGGCTTGAACATAGACCGGTAAAGTTCAGGAACATCTTCCCTAGGACGGAGTTCGGCTTTTTTTCGCGTGCAACGAGTTCAGCCAATTTGCGAACCTTCATCGACTTTGTGGTTTTCACCTGGAAGAATTGTGCGCTCGTCGGCGCTGCACTAGGTGACAGAAACACTACGTCATCATGGAATTCAAAGGCCACGAGATAGTCAGCGTTGGCCATGTGCCTACGCAGCATTTGGCAAAAAGCCCAGTTCTTCTGGTAATCAAAGCGGGACGAGGTGTCGGGACCTGCCGTCTCCCGTTGCGGCTTTTCGACCAACTCCTCTAGGAGATTCTTTTCCATGAAATACAGCCGGTACATAATATCATCATCTGCTCGCTAAGCAGGCCAGAATAGAACAGGGCCGTCAATCAGCTTTTCGAGGCGAATGCGAATGGACCAGACATGCTTCGGCTGAAGAGGTTTTTTCTAGCCGATGAGCAGGCCCTTAATTCCATGGACGTGCTTGAGCCCGGTCGCAGGAATGGACGGTCATGACGGTTTCCTCCACCGACCCATCCCCCGCATCGCTCTACGGCGAGCATTCTATTTTAGCACTTCGTGGTCACGCTCTGACTCAACGCGGACAGGAGCGCCTACGCTTCCCGTTGGATTGACGCACTGATTCGCAAGCTTATAGCCCGGAAACCGCTCTGATTGGCATAAAATGCCCGTGGTTAAACGGGATGTGGCTCTTGCAACCCAACCAATATCCACCAAATGCTAGACCAAATAGGACGGGGGGTCGTCATGATTAAAGAGGAAGACTTTGCCGCCGCGGCAGACGGTCCGCCGGATATGGCCTTCGTGCGGCTGGAGCGGAAATTCCGTGAGATTTTGGAGCAGAACTTGGAGGCGTCGCAGAGCGGCAACGCGGCCGACCACTTCATCATCGAATACATGAACCACACTCTCGCTACCGCCGAGGCGCTTGGTCTCGATTTTCTTGAGTTCTATACGGTCCCCGACGATAGCTCTTCCAACGTCTACGACAGTTACAAGCGCTTCCGGCAGACGGTTGATGGCTTTACGGTCCGCGTTCAGATCAGCCACATCCGTCTGGGACCGTCGCACACGGTGCCGCTCGACGCCGACGAGAAGAAGCACCTGCGCGCCTACGTCACCAAAATCAAAGAAATCATCGACGCGTCGTCGCTCGTCACGGCTAAAAAGGAACGTCTGCTAGACAAGCTCAACGCCTTCCTTGCTGAGCTCGATCGCGACCGGACGGCCCTCCAGAAATTCAATGATGTGATTTTGTCACTCGCGAATACAGGCGGCGACGTGGCTAACGAAATGGAGCCCGCCTGGAAGTGGGCCAAGCTCGCCGCTGCCGTGCTTGGCGTCCGCCAGGAGACAGAGCAGACCAGACAGCTTCCGCCACCGCCCAAGAAGCTGGAGCAGCCGAAGCGCCAGCTTCCGCCTCCAGTGAAGATGAGCGGCAGCGCCCGCGCGGAAATGGACGACGATATTCCCTTTTGATGTCGATGCCGCAAAGCTCCCAATCCCCTAAAGGATCGTCCCACCGATGCTTGGCCATTAAGTCTATATTTACTCATTGGGCCTATTTTGATGCTGCGCCCCTCTGAAAAGAACTAGGATTTGAGGCCAGAAATGAGCAAGCAGCAGCAAAATGTCCAGAAACTGGACATCCATCCCTTAGACACTATCCGCACCGCTCTCACGCAGGGACTTAATCGCCTCCGCATCCGACGCCGATCCGTCAAATTCGAATTTTGGCGCGGATCACTCGTCGTGGATGAGACCATCACCACTGTGGAGCCGAACGATGCTCGGCAGTGAATTGCGCGAGTGGCGGAGGCGCAACCGCTTTACCCAGGACATGCTGCGTATGGCCCTCGACCTGGGCTCACGGCAGACCGTCATCTCTTGGGAGAAATCGGACGACAAGATTGCCCGGACTGTCGAACTCGCTTTGATGGCTCTCGAGCATTTGCCTCAGTGCCGCGTTGTCGACGGACACCGATATACGGCATCGGAACTGCCGGCAGTTCGCGAGAACGTCCACGGCGCTAAAGGGACCGAGGTACATTGAGCAGGCAGCTCTTGCAGTGCGCGCAATCGAGCGTGCAGACCCCGCCGTCTTGTATCTCCGCACCCGTACAACGCCGGGGAGGGGTAACTCCGAGTCCGTGCGCCTGCGACCCCCAACCCCGACCCGTGAGAGCCAGCTTCGCTCGTCTCGACCCCGCAAGGGGGAGGGGAGCAGTTGCGGCAACCGTTTCATATGCGATAGCCGAGATGCTCGGCGAGCCGATCGAGCAGCGGCCGCTGGCTTTCGAGAATTTTCGCGTGAGCAGTGGGAAGATCGAACCACTCCGCGCGATCGATCTCGGGAAACGTCTGCATCTTTCCCCCTTTCGGCGGCCACTCGATTTCGAATATGTTGCTTTTGATGGCGTGAGCGTCGATGTCGCCTTCGACGGCGAACCCAAGCACCCGCTTGCCGCCGCGCTGGCGAATCTCGCCAAGCGGTTCGAGCGGTCCCGGGAGAGCGATCCCGGTTTCCTCGGTGAATTCCCGACGGGCAGCGTCCTGTGCGTCCTCGTCTGCATCCATTTCGCCTTTCGGGATCGACCAGGCGCCCTCCTCCTTGCGGCGCCAGTAGGGCCCGCCCGGATGCACGAGAAGGACTTCCAGTCTCAAACCGGCGCGCCGATACATGAGAACGCCCGCGCTCGAAACCACAGCCATATCCGCGCTCCCTTGGCACCCGCCGGATCGAAAAAGCAATGGAACCGAACGAAAAATGTTCCGTTTCCGACTTGCAGCAACTCAAGGGACCACGGCGAATCCGAAATCACAGAGGAGAGATAGCGTGCGCATCCAACCGGTCTTTCTGTTTGATCTCGACGGCACGCTCGTCGACAGCGTGTATCACCACGTCCTTGCCTGGAAGGAGGCGCTCGATGCGGAGGGCATCGAACTGTCGGTCTGGCGCATCCATCGCAAGATAGGCATGAGCGGAGGCTTGTTCACCAACCAGCTGCTTCGTGAGACCGGGCTCGAAATCAGCGCTGAACGCGTCGAAAGGCTTCGCCATGCCCATGCCGCCGCCTACCGGAAGCATGCAAGCCAAATACGGCCGCTTCCCGGAGCTCGCGAGTTGTTGTCGTGGCTTTCGGAAGCCGCCATTCCGTGGGCGATCGCGACCAGCGGCCGTATGGAAACCGCGGCGGTCAACCTCGTCGCTCTCGGCGTAGATCCGGATCGGATTCCCGTCGTGACGCGCGATCAGGTCAAGTATGCCAAGCCCGATCCCGATCTTTTTCTCGCGGCTGCAGCCAGGCTGGGCGCGCCGATCGAGACGGCTCTTGTGGTCGGGGACAGCATTTGGGACATGCTTGCCGCAACGCGCTGCCGGGCGCTGGGCGTTGGCCTGCAGAGCGGCGGCTATGGTTGCGACGAGCTTCAGAAAGCTGGTGCCTTCCGCGTCTATGAGGATCCTGCCGATTTGCTGCTTCATATCGACGACGTCGGAGGTCGGTGCTGAAGACGACGATCTCAGCCATTTTGCCTCGTCGTGGCCGGGCTTGTCCCGGCCATCCACGTTTGTCGCGCGGCGATGCTGTAGATGCCGGGGACAAGCCCGGGCATGACGAACTGTAGTGCCCTGGGCGGATCACCGTGGAGCGCAGCGCAACCGGGACAACAGCTCAACCATTCGCGGCCCCCGATCATCGGGCGCACGTTCGCGCGACCCGTCGGCACCCCTGATCGACAGCGACCACGTATGCGCCCGCTGAAGAAGACTGCAGGCTGTTGTCACCAATCAGTCAAGAACCGCTGGCATGGCACGGCGAAACACACTCTTCCGCAGGCGCGCGACATGGCATAAGAGCGGCCGCAACTCTTTCCAGGTCCCGTGTGCACATGATTCGTCTCGACAACATCAGCAAGCAGAATGGTCACCAGATCCTCTTCATCGAGGCCTCAGCGGCGCTCCAGAAGGGCGAGAAGGTCGGCCTCGTCGGTCCTAACGGGTCCGGCAAGACGACGCTGTTCCGGATGATCACCGGCCAGGAGCATCCCGACGAGGGCCAGGTCGCCGTCGATCGCGGCGTCACCATCGGCTATTTCAGCCAGGACGTGGGCGAGATGTCCGGCCGCAGCGCCGTGTCGGAGGTGATGGACGGCGCCGGCCCGGTCAGCACCGTGGCTGCCGAGCTGAAGGAGCTCGAGGCCGCCATGGGAGATCCGGACCGCGCGGACGAGATGGAGGCCATCATCGCGCGTTACGGTGAGGTGCAGGCGCGCTTCGAGGAACTGGACGGCTACGCCCTGGAGGGCCGGGCGCGCGAAGTCCTCGCCGGCCTGAGCTTCAGCGAGGAGATGATGGACGGCGACGTCGGCGCGCTGTCGGGCGGCTGGAAGATGCGCGTGGCGCTCGGGCGCATCCTGCTGATGCGCCCCGATGTCATGCTGCTGGACGAGCCGAGCAACCATCTCGACCTCGAGAGCCTGATCTGGCTGGAGCAGTTCCTCAAGGGTTTTGAGGGCGCGCTGCTGATGACCTCGCACGACCGCGAGTTCATGAACCGCATCATCACCAAGGTGGTGGAGATCGACGGCGGCGCGCTGACCTCGTATTCGGGCAATTACGAGTTCTACGAGCAGCAGCGCGCGCTGGCCGAAAAGCAGCAGCAGGCCCAGTTCGAGCGCCAGCAGGCGATGCTCGCCAAGGAAATCAACTTCATCGAGCGCTTCAAGGCGCGCGCCTCGCACGCAGCCCAGGTGCAGAGCCGGGTGAAGAAGCTGGAGCGGCGCATCTATCAGGGGCTGGATTTCATGGTGAGCCGCAAGGAGCGCTGGTGTGTCATGGGCATCAACGGCGCCGGCAAGTCGACACTGCTGAAGCTGGTGGCGGGCTCCGCGCAGCCGGACAACGGCACGGTGGCGCTGGGTGGCAGCGTGAAGATGGGCTACTTCGCGCAGCACGCCATGGATCTGCTCGACGGCGAGCGCACCGTGTTCCAGTCGCTGGAGGACTCGTTTCCTCAAGCGGGGCAGGGCTCGCTGCGTGCGCTGGCCGGCTGCTTCGGGTTCTCCGGCGACGACGTGGAGAAGAAATGCCGGGTGCTGTCGGGCGGCGAGAAGGCACGGCTGGTGATGGCGAAGATGCTCTACGACCCGCCGAACTTCCTGGTGCTGGACGAGCCCACCAACCATCTGGACATGGCGACCAAGCAGATGCTCATCACAGCGCTGTCGCAATACGAGGGCACCATGCTGTTCGTCTCGCACGACCGCCACTTCCTGGCCGCGCTGTCCAATCGGGTGCTGGAACTGACGCCCGAGGGCATTCAACAGTACGGCGGCGGCTACACCGATTATGTGGCGCGCACGGGCCAGGAAGCTCCCGGCCTGCGCAGCTGAGCCGGGAAGCGAAGCGCCCGGCTGCCGCAAGCAATCACCGTCTGTCGCAAACATTGCGTTGCGACGAGCAGACGATCTCCAGCGATGAGGGCGCCTGCTTGGGGCCAAAAGCGGGCATTCCTACGGGAACGCTTCAAAGATTCGACTGACAAACGAAAGAGCAGAAAAATATCCAGTTCAGTGCGGGTGAAACGTCCTCGCCAACTGACTGACGCTGACGCACGGCGTAGGGGCCTCTTCCGTTCGAGCGCTCTCAAATCGACATGCCTGTTGACAAGTTCTAAAAAAGAACTGACTATCCAAACTCGTCACTGAGCTGCCGCAAGAAGAAAATCAGGAATGGGAGCGGCAGAGGTGCTGCAACGACTTCCAGGGAGGATTAGATGCACCGACGATTCATGGTCGCCGCCGCGGTAGCGGCTTCGCTTTTCCTGTCCGTCGTCAGTTCGGCGCAAGCGGCCGACGCTCCCGGCGTCACTGCAACCGAGATCAAGATCGGCGGTGTGTTTCCGTTCAGCGGTCCCGCATCATCGCTCGGCCTCGTTGGCAAGGGAATCCTCGGATACGTCCAGTCGATCAACGACCGCGGCGGAATCAATGGCCGCAAGATCAACTACATCGCGATGGATGACGGCTACAGTCCACCAAAGGCCGTCGAGCAGGCACGCAAGCTCGTCGAGAGTGATGAGGTGGCTTTCATCTTTAGTCAGCTCGGGACGCCCGGAAATTCGGCGACGGCGAAGTATCTGAAAAGCAAATCAGTTCCAAGCGTGGCTGTCGTGACCGGTTCGAGCAAATTCACGGATGTGAAGGAGTTTCCCTACACGACGACGGGCCTGGTCAGCTATGACACCGAAGGAAAGATCTACGCCAAATTCCTGAGTCGCAAACTGCCGACGGCGAAGTACGCAATCCTTTATCAAAACGACGATCTTGGACGGGACTACGTCAATGCGTTTCGGACCTTCATGAGAGATGAATTCGACAAGCGCGTCGTTACCGCGGCTTATGAGGTAACCGAGCCGACGATCGACTCTCAGGTCGTCGGCCTGAAGAGCTCGGGGGCAGAAGCGCTCGTCGTGGCGGGCACCCCCAAATTTGCCGCACAGGCGATTCGGAAAGCTGCCGAAATCGGCTGGAAGCCGATGTTGATCGTGAACTTCCCCTCGAGTTCGATCGGAGGAACGTTGAAACCGGCCGGACTCGTCAAGTCTGTCGGTGTCGTCGTCGGCACGATCTACAAAGATCCGACAGATCCCAAGTCGAAAGACGATGAGGACGTCAAAGCCTACAAGGCGTTCTTCGACAAGTATCTGCCGGGCGCGGACTTCGACAACACAAGTTACCTTACCGGCTATATGCAGGGAATTTTGCTGGAGCAAATCCTGCGGCAATGCGGCAATGATCTCTCACGGAGCAACATCATCAAGCAGGCCAAGGCCCTCAAGGAGATCGCCGTTCCGCTCGCTTCTCCTGGCGTAAAGGTCAATACCAGCGAGTCCAACAACATGATGTGGACGCAGATGCAGCTCAAGCGCTGGACCGGCACGAATTGGGAGCCGTTCGGGGAAGTCCTCGATGCCAATTCGGAATGAATGCTGGAGCGCTGCAGCGAGATGCAATATTGGCCGAAGGTCCGTCCTGAATCAGGCGGCGCGTTTCGCGGGTTTGGCCTTCGCGCCCGGTTTCGATTTGGATGGAGCCTCCTGCCTCGCGCCGGGACCGGGGTGAACGTGCACCTGCTTGGCATTGAGCGGCTCGCCGCATTCGGAGCAGACCATGAGCGGGTCGAACATCTTTCCGCAGCTTTTGTGCTCATGCAGCATCGGCCGGCCTCTTGCGTCCACCATGTGGACGTTGCCCCAATGCACGATGGACATTACAATCGGATACAGGTCCAGGCCCTTCTGCGTGAGGATGTATTCGTAGCGCTTGGGCGATTCCATATACGGTATCCGGCGCAGCACGCCGAACCGAACCAGCTTTTTCAGCCGATCCGTGAGCAGATGGCGGGTAATCCCGAGAGAGGATTGGAACGCCTCGAATCGCCGCTTCCTCAGGAAGCAGTCGCGCAGGATCATGAGCATCCACCGGTCTCCGATCACCGCGACGGTCCTCGCCAGCGAACAGGGGTCTTCCTCAAGCGCATCCCACTTCATGTAAGGCTCCAAATCACCAAGACAGCCTCCGAACAGGCGTCCGATATCCAGTGAATTCTAAAATAGCACCGACTGCGAGGCAACTGAAAACTCCAATCGGCCCTGGATCCTACCCTGAATCCCAAACTATCGATTGACAGTTCTAAAAAAGAACTATATCTGCAGTACATCGGACCTTCAGCCGTCCGACAAAACGGTAGACTGAACCCGGAGGAAGTGCGTCGTGTCCAATCCGTTGAAAGTCGAATTTCAATTCGATTTCGGAAGCCCCAACGCATATCTGGCCGAACTTGTCCTCCCGGCCATCGAGAAGCGGACGGGTGTCAAGTTCGAGTATGCGCCAATCCTTCTTGGGGGCATCTACAAGGCCACCAACAACATGTCCCCAGCCGACTCTCTGCGCGGCATCAAGAACAAGCCGGAATACCAGCAGTTGGAGACCGAGCGGTTCATCCGGCGGAACAACATTACGACATTCAGGTCCAATCCGTTCTTTCCGATCAACACGCTCATGCTCATGCGCGGGGCCGTGGCAGCCAGGTTCGAGAACGTCTTCGAGCCCTATTTTCGCGCCGCCTACCATCACATGTGGGAAGAGCCGAAGAAGATGGACGACCCCGAGATCTTTCGGGCCGCGTTCAGTTCGTCGGGCATCGACATCGACAGGCTGATCGCGCGCGCGCAGCAGGACGACGTCAAGCAGAAGCTGCTGAAGGATACCATTGCTGCCGTGGAACGCGGTGCGTTCGGTTCTCCGACATTCTTCGTCGGCACGGAGATGTTCTTCGGCAAGGATCAATTGAGGGACGTCGAGGAGTCGATCATCGAGCAATCGTCCGCGCGTCAGGCAAAGAGGGCCTGACCGCTGCGTGGAGGTTGCCTGCGAAAGCCAAACGAAGCCGCAGTCAAGCGGCTCGCTTTTCCGGGAGAATAGCCTTGCTGAAAACGGTAGAAGCAGACCACGCGACCCGCATCCTGGGGAGCCTTCCGCGCCGAATTCACAATGTGGTCGACCGGCACGCATCCGAGTCGCCCGACCGTCCCGCGCTGGCCGAGGATGGACGCGTCTGGAACTATCGCGAGCTGCATGGCGCGATTGGGCGAATCGCCGACGATCTCACGAAGCTAGGCGTCAGGCCAGGCGATCGGCTGATGATCGTGAGCGAGAACAGCATAGCGCTCGCTGGAATTCTCCTGGCCGCGAGCCGGATCGATGCCTGGGCGATCGTGGTCAATCCCCGATTGTCTCCCCGCGAAATCGATCAGATCCGCGATCATAGCGGAGCCCGAAGGGTTTTTCTCACCGTCGGCGTGTCGAAGGAAGCCGAAAACCATGCGATGCGCTATGGGGCGGAGACGATTTCGATCGGACCGCTTCGCGACATCGCGGTGACGGCGCTGAACGAGGAAACGCTTCCGGAGCCGGTAGAAGAAAGCAGAACCGATCAGGTTGCGGTTCTCATTTACACCTCCGGAACAACCGGGGCGCCCAAGGGCGTCATGCTCACCCACGAAAACCTTCTGATCAGTGCGAAAACGACGGCCGAAATCCGTCGCATGACGCCGGCGGACAAGCAGTACGTCGTGCTGCCGATCTCGCACATCGTCGGAATTTCAATCCTCGTCATGACGCTGATGACGGGCGCCACCGTCCGGCTCGTCAGCAAATATGACCCAGCCGCGCTCGCGAAGGCCATTGCCGAAGAGGGCATCACCATTCTCAACGGCGTTCCCGCAACCTATCAGCGGTTGCTGGAATACAAGACCGTCGCGGGTCTGCCGCGGTTGAACCGCGGATCGCTGCGCCTGATCGCGGTCGCCGGCGCGCCGCTCGATCTCGATCTCAAATCGCGGGTGGAGCAGGAACTGGGACTTCCGCTTCTGAACGGCTACGGAATCACGGAATGCTCGCCCGGGCTTTCGGGCGTCAGGCTGGACGCTCCGAGAGATGATCAGGCTGTCGGCCCGCTGCTGCCCGGGATCGAGGCCAGGATTATCGGTCTTGATGGCGCTCTCCTGGCTGCGGGCCAAGTTGGCGAGTTGCACGTGCGCGGTCGCAACGTGATGCGCGGCTATTATCGCGCACCCGATCTCACGGCCAAGGCGATCGATCCGGACGGATGGTTCAACACCGGCGATCTCGCGCGTTTCGAAGGCGACTGTCTGTACATCGTGGGTCGCACCAAGGAGATGATCATCCGTTCGGGCTTCAACGTCTATCCGGCCGAGATCGAGGCGGTGCTGAGTTCGCACGATTCGGTCGTGCAGTGCGCCGTTGTGGGCCGTCCGGTCGAAGGCAATGAGGAGGTGGTGGCGTTCGTGCAGCTTCTTCAGGGCACGCCGACGAGTGTCGAGGAACTGATGGCCCACGTCGCGCCGCAACTGACGTCCTACAAGCGCCCTTCGGAGATCATCGTTTTGCCGGTGTTGCCGGCAACGTCGACCGGCAAGATTCTCAAGCACAAGCTGGCGGAATTGCTTCGGCGCCAATGATGACTGCCGCGCCGGATATACATTGTTGAACTCATTGGTTGGGAGATCGCAGGTGGAAAAGAGAAACGCGACAGTGGCCGTCGTCGGCGCGGGCGACTTTATCGGCGGTGAGATCGCCAAGAAATTCGCCGCGGTGGGTTTCACCGTCTTTGTTGGCCGCCGTCAGGGCGAGAAGCTGAAGCCACTGATCAGCGAGATCGAGGCTGCTGGCGGCACGGTTTTTGGGCGCTCGCTCGACGCCCGCAAGGAAGAGGAGATGACGAAGTTCATCGCCGACGCCGATGCGCATGCGCCCCTCGATGTCTGCGTTTTCAACATTGGCGCCAACGTCAACTTCCCCATCGTCGAGACCACCGAGCGGGTATTTCGCAAGGTTTGGGAGATGGCTTGCTATTCGGGATTTCTGGCCGGGCGCGAAGCAGCTCGCGCGATGCTCCCGCGCGGCAAGGGAAATATCTTCTTCACGGGTGCCACCGCAAGCCTCCGCGGCGGCAACGGCTTCGCGGCCTTCGCGAGCGCCAAATTCGGTCTCAGGGCAGTCGCTCAGTCGATGGCGCGCGAACTTGGGCCAAAGAACATCCACGTGGCCCACCTGATCATCGATTCCAGCGTCGACACCGAGTGGGTGCGGCAGCTCATCGTCAGCAGAGAGGGTCCGCAGGCGATGGAGAACCTCGATCCCAACAGGCTGATGCGTCCCGCCGCTGTCGCCGAAGCCTACTGGCAGCTCTACCAGCAGCCGCGCGACGCATGGACCTTCGAGCACGAAATCCGGCCATTCGGAGAGAAATGGTAGGAGCGGCCATGGAACTGAAGCTGTCGGTCGAAGACGCTGCCTTCCGCGACGAGGTTCGCAGGTTTATTGCCGAAAATTATCCCGAGGAGATGCGTGTCCCCAATCCGGAGACCGACCTCACCAAGGAGCAGTCGCTGCTCTGGCACAGGATCCTGCACAAGAAGGGATGGATCGCGCCGCTTTGGCCGAAGGAATACGGCGGCCCCGGCTGGTCGCTGACCCAGCGCTTCATATGGGAGCAGGAGACATCGAGGGCCGGAACGTTGCCGCCGCTGGCATTCAGCGTGACGATGGTCGGGCCGGTCATCTACACGTTCGGCACCAACGCTCAGAAGAAGAGATTTCTGCCGCGGATCCTGTCGGGCGAGGACTGGTGGTGCCAGGGCTATTCCGAGCCGGGCTCGGGATCCGATCTCGCTTCCGTCCGAACCAAGGCCGTTCGCGGTGGCGACCATTACGTCGTCAACGGGCACAAGACATGGACGACGCTGGCCCAGCACGCCGATTGGATCTTTTGTCTCGTCCGGACCGATCCTGCGGCCAAAGCCCAGGCGGGGATCTCGTTCCTGCTGATCGACATGAAGACCCCCGGCGTCACGGTTCGGCCCATCATCACCATCGACGGCTCGCATGAGGTCAATGACGTCTTTCTGGAGGACGTTCGCGTGCCCGCCGAGAACCTGATCGGTGAGGAGAACAAGGGCTGGACCTACGCCAAATTCCTGCTCGGAAACGAGCGAACCAGCATGGCCGGCATCGGCCGGTCGACCCGCTACCTCCGTCGGCTCAAGGACATCGTCCGGTCCGAGCTTGCTGAGGACGATCCGGGCTTTCCCGAATTCGTGCGGGATATCGCCCGCGTCGAACTCGACATTCTGGCGCTTGAGGCGACCGAGCTTCGCGTGGTCGCCCAGATGTCGCGTGGCATCGATCCGGGACCGATGGCCTCGCTCTTCAAGATTCGAGGCACCGAGATATTCCAGCGTGTCACCGATCTGACGCACCGCGCCATGGGCAATTACGGCCTTGCGCTGCGCGAGCATCCCGCGAGCGACAATGTCTTCATGCCGGGGCCGGACTATGGGCACACTGCGGCGGAAAAGTATCTGAATTCACGCAAGCTCAGCATCTACGGCGGATCGAACGAAATCCAGCGCAACATTATCGCAAAGGCGGTGCTCGGTCTTTGATCGCGCAGCATGAGGCAGCCCATGGACATCCACTTCACCGAGGAACAGGAGCTTTTGCGCAACAGCGTTCAGCGCCTGTTGAAGGACGAATACGATTTCGATACCCGCCGCAAGATCATCGCGAGCGAAGAGGGCTGGAGCCGCGATCACTGGAAAAAGTTTGCCGAACTGGGCCTACTGGCCGCGCCGTTCAGCGAGGAGTTCGGCGGGTTTGGGGACGGCCCCCTGGCGACCATGATCGTGATGCAGGAGTTTGGCCGCAACCTGGTCGTCGAACCGTTCTTCGAGACCGTGGTGTTGGCGGGCGGCTTGATCGAGGCTGCAGGGTCGGAAGCTCAGCGCCACGAATTCCTGTCCGAGATCGCCAAGGGCACGGCGATCTGGGCCCTGGCGTGGGCCGAACAGGGATCGCGCTACGATCTCAACAATGTCGCGACGACTGCGCACCGCAACGGCCACAATTTTGTGCTCTCCGGCCGCAAGAGCACCGTGATCGGTGCCCCCTGGGCGGACAAGCTAATCGTTTCCGCGCGCACCTCGGGCGAACGGCGTGATCGGGACGGGGTCAGTCTGTTCATCGTCGACCGCGAGTCCGCCGGCCTCCATCTGCAGAGCTTCAGGACAATCGACGGCCGCCGGGCCTCCGAAATCACTTTGAAGGACGTTCGAGTGCCTGCCGCCAACCTGTTGGGAGGCGAAGGCGAGGGCACCACCATTCTCGAGAATTGCCGGGACCACGCCATCGGTGCGCTTTGCGCCGAGTCCGTCGGGGCGATGACGGAACTCAATTCGGCGACGCTCGACTACGCCAAGAGCCGCAAGCAGTTCGGCGTGGCGCTCGGCACTTTCCAGGTGCTGCAGCACCGGATGGTCGACATGTTCATCGCGCTCCAGGAAGCGGTGTCGCTGACGCAGCACCTTACCCTTACGCTCGCCTCGAAGGAGGCCCACGTCTCCAGGCTGGCGTCCGGCGCAAAGTCCAAGATCGGATACGCCGCGCGCTTCGTCGGAGAGCAGGCCATCCAGCTCCACGGCGGCATGGGCATGAGCGACGAACTCAACGTGGGGCACTACTTCAAACGTATTGGCGCGATCGACATCCAGTTCGGCGATTCGGCCTTCCACCTCATGCGCTTCGCCCGTGCCAATTAGCGTGCGAAAAATTCCCCGGTGCCCCGCTCGATGCCGCACCCAATCAGAGGCAAAAAAATGACAGAAGCAGTTATCGTATCGACCGCCCGCACGCCCATTGGCAAGGCGTACAAGGGGGCATTGAACAACACCGAAGGGGCGACGCTGATGGGGCATGCCATCTCGGCGGCTCTGACGCGCGCCAACATCGTCGGCGGCGAAGTCGAGGATGTCGTGATGGGTTGCGCGATGCATCAGGGCACCACGGGGAGTAACATCGCCCGCAAGGCGCTGCTGCGCGCTGGCCTGCCGGTTACGGTGGCCGGAACAACGATCGATCGTCAATGCGCATCCGGACTTCAGGCGATCGCGCTGGCCGCGCGTTCAGTGATTTTCGATGGCGTCGAAATCGCGGTCGGCGGCGGCGGCGAGTCGATCAGCCTCGTCCAGAACGAGCACATGAACATGTGGCACGCGGTCGATCCCGAACTGCTGGCCATCAAGGGCGACGCCTACATCGCGATGCTGGACACGGCGGAGAACGTCGCCAAGCGCTACAACATCTCCCGCGAATCGCAGGACGAGTACAGCCTGGAGAGCCAGCGCCGGACTGCCGCCGCGCAGCAGGCAGGGCGTTTCAACGACGAACTGGCCCCGATCAAGACAACCATGGCGGTCGCGAACAAGGAGACAAGCGTCGTTTCGTACAACGAGGTCACGCTATCGACCGACGAAGGTCCTCGCCCTGACACGACCGCAGAAGGCCTCGCCAAGGTGAAGCCCGCCAAGGGCCCGGGCTTCACGATCACCGGCGGAAACGCCAGCCAGCTGTCGGACGGCGCCAGCGCCACGGTGATCATGAGCGACAAGCTTGCCGCGCAGAGGAATCTCAAGCCGCTCGGCATCTTCCGCGGCTTCGTCTCTGCCGGCTGCGAGCCCGACGAAATGGGCATAGGGCCGATTTTCGCCGTTCCGCGTCTGCTCGAGCGTCACGGTTTGAAGATGGACGACATCGACCTGTGGGAGCTGAACGAGGCATTTGCAGTGCAGGTGATTTATTGCCGCGACAAACTGGGAATCGATCCGGAAAAACTGAACGTCAGTGGCGGATCGATCGCGGTCGGCCATCCCTATGGAATGACAGGCGCTCGCCTGACCGGCCACGCCCTGATCGAAGGCCGCCGCCGGAAGGCGAAATACGCCGTCGTGACCATGTGCGTCGGGGGCGGAATGGGTGCCGCGGGCCTGCTGGAAATTGTTCACTGAGGTTACCAGACGGATTGCCAGAATGGCCGCCGGCTACCTCGGCGTTCAGCGGGCTTAACATCGACATCATGCGGGAGATATCAAATGAGAACTGCAATTACCGATCTGTTCGACATCGAACACCCGATCGTTCAGGGCGGAATGCACTATGTCGGGTTCGCGGAGCTCGCATCTGCAGTTTCAAACGCGGGCGGCCTCGGCATCATCACCGGCCTCACGCAGAAGACGCCTGAGTTGCTCGCCAAGGAAATCGCGCGCTGCCACGACATGACCGACAAGCCCTTCGGCGTGAACCTGACTTTCCTGCCTACCCTCAGCGCGCCGCCGTATCCCGAATACATCGCCGCGATCAAGGAGGGTGGGATCAGGATCGTGGAGACCGCGGGCCGAAGCCCGGAACAATACATGCCGGCGCTGAAGGACGCCGGCATCAAGGTCATCCACAAATGCACCTCGGTTCGGCACTCGCTCAAGGCTGAAGCGATTGGCTGCGACGCCGTCAGCGTGGACGGCTTCGAATGCGGCGGTCATCCCGGCGAGGATGACATGCCGAACATGATCCTTCTTCCGCGGGCCGCCGAAGAGCTGAAGATTCCCTTCATCGCCTCCGGCGGGATGGCCGACGCGCGAAGCCTGGTGGCAGCGCTCGCTTTGGGCGCCGCGGGCATCAATATGGGCACGCGCTTTATCGCGACCAAGGAAGCGCCTGTCCACGACAACGTCAAGAACGCGCTGGTCGCCGCGACTGAGCTGGATACACGCATCGTGATGCGGGCTCTTAGAAACACCGAGCGCGTTTTGAAGAACGCCGGCGTCGAGCGCCTGATGGAAATCGAGCGGGAGAAGGGTCCCAAGCTCCTCATCGAGGACATTCTCGACGAAGTCGCCGGCGTCTATCCAAAGGTTATGCTCGACGGCGACATGGATGCCGGCGCCTGGAGTTGCGGCATGGTCGTCGGCCTGATCAATGACATTCCCACGGTCAAGGAGCTGATCGACCGCATCATGGCTGATTCCGACCGGCTGATCCGACGGCGCCTTGCCGGATTCCTGGAAGGAAGTGAAAGGGCGCCAGCGCGGGCATTCGCGTAATTGTATGACCGAAAATGCGACCAATGAAAGCGACCAATGAAATATGGGGCCTGAACCCGTCATTGCGAGCCAACGGGTCGCGCCAACGGGTCGCGCGAATGCGCGCCCGATGACAGGCTCCGCGCCGCCCGATGACAGGCTCCGCGAAGCAATCCAGAAAGCGGCGAAGTGCAGACTGGATTGCTTCGTCGCGGAGTTTATCATCGGGCCGGCCGAAGGCCGGACCCGTTGGCTCCTCGCAATGACGAGAAGAGTCAAAACGGAGGACCATCATGCTCAAGGCTGGCGCTCATCAGTTTCCGTCGATGGAGCAAGTGATTTTTGGCAAACCTGCCGAACAAGCCGTCGCGGAGGAGGCCGAACGGATGGGGGCGAAGAGGGTCTTCCTTCTCGTAAGTAAAACGCTCAACACGAAGACAGATGAAATAGAGAAAATCCGCTCAAAATTGGGTGCTCGCTATGCGGGAACGTTTGACGAGGTGCCGCAGCACACCACGCGCACATCCGCGATTGCCGCAGCGGCGCGCGCACTGGAGGCCGACGCTGATCTCGTTGTCGCTATTGGTGGAGGATCGGTCGTCGATGCCGGCAAGATCATTCTGATGTGCATCGAACACAAAATTTCAGAAGAGTCCGGGTTGGACGGGTTTGAGATGGTGTCGACGCCCCAAGGTCCTCGTCCCGGTCCGTTCCGCGCCCCGACGGTTCGGATGATCGCGGTTCCCAGCACACTTTCGGGAGGGGAATACAATGCGGGAACTCTTGTGACCGACACGCGCCGAAAACTGAAGCAGATCTTCCAGCATCCCTTGATGATGCCGCGTTCGATCATTCTTGACCCGAAGCTGACACGACATACACCTGAAAAGCTCTGGTTGGGTTCGGGAACACGAGCCATGGACCACGGCATCGAAGCGGTTTGCTCAATCAACGGCAACCCGCTGGTCGAAAGCGCATGTTTATCTGGCCTTCGATATCTTCACGATGGTCTGATCAGGACGAAAGAGAATCCGGACGACTTGGAAGCCCGCCAAGCCTGTCAGTTCGGATCGTGGCTTTCGGCTTTCGGACTGCAGTCGCGTGTGCGCATGGGCGCAAGCCACGCCATAGGACACGTGTTGGGCGGAACCTGCGATGTCCCCCATTATTTTTGCACCTCCGTCATGATGCCGAGCGTCTTGCGCTTCAACGAGCCGGCCACTTTCGATGCACAAAGGAAACTCGCCGAGGCGCTACGCGCGCCGGGAGAGAATGCCAGCGACACGTTTGGAAAGTTCGTGCGCCTCCTGGGACTTCCGGGCCGCCTGTCTGAAGTCGGCGTAACGGCGGACAAATTCAGGCTCATCGGCGAAAACGCGATGCTGTCCGTTTTCACGAAGTCAAATCCGCGAAAGATCGATGGGCCAGATGATGTGGTCGAGATACTCGAGCTTGCCGCCTGAATTGCGGCCTCTCTCGCGTCTTCACGATGCATGGACCTTGGCTTGCTACCCCGGCGGATGATTCGTCCGGAGGATGAACCGAAAGGACGCTTGTTATGAACGAACACGTTAAGACAGACGTCACCCATGGCGTTATGACTCTGACGCTTCAACGCCCCGAAAAGAAGAATGCGCTCACCGGAGCGATGTACAATGCCCTGTCGGACGGTCTGGAGCGCGCAGAGACAGATCCTGCCGTTAAGGTCGTCCTGTTCCAGGGCGACGGTGACAGCTTTACCGCCGGCAACGATCTTGCCGATTTCAGTGCGCAGTCGGCTGCAGGGGACCCCGGGCGCGAGCCCCGCGTTTCGTTTCATCGGCAACCTCGGAAAGGCGACGAAGCCGTTGATCGCGGCTGTGCAGGGCAACGCCGTAGGCGTCGGCACCACGATGCTGCTTCACTGCGATCTCGTCTATCTCGCGGAGAATGCGCGTCTCATCACGCCCTTCGTCAATCTGGCGTTGGTCCCTGAAGCAGCTTCGAGCTGGCTTTTGCCCGCGCGCATCGGGCATGCCAGAGCTTACGCGATGTTCGCGCTCGGGGAGCCGATGGACGCGGCGACGGCGTTCGCCTGCGGATTGGCCAATGCCGTTGTTCCGGTCGATGAGGTTCGCAGCAAGGCGATGGCCGCGGCGGTGACGCTGACCAAGCGGCCGACCGGATCGCTGAGCCACACCAAGGCCCTGATGCGCGAGCATCAGCGGATTGCCGCCAAGATTGGCGAGGAAAGCGCGCTTTTCAGAGAGCGCCTGCAGACCGCCGAAGCGCGCGAGGCATTTTCCGCGTTCGCGGAGCGCCGGCAGCCCGATTTTTCGAAAGTATAGCAGGCGATTGCGACAATCGGTCTCGACATTGCCAAATCAGTTTTCGGAGGCTGCTTTTGGCACATCTCCGTCATGCGCTCCAAAGTGGATCTTGATCGGCGGTTGCTGACTTCCATGCATGAGGTCGCGGCCTGGCTCATTGGCGCCCGATGAATTCACTAAAGCGCTTTCAGTGGGTGCCGGTTCGCGTGAAGAAAACGCGACAAAACAAAAACATAGAGCGCGATCGCGATTCAATTCGATGGGATTGCGCTCCGATCAGCCAGTATGACGCCGCGCAATATTCCGACGGCAAGCTGCCGGATTACGCCGACCGCGCCGGCCTCGCCACCATCCTGACCATGATCGCGCGCGCGGCGGGCCACGACAACGCGCCGACCATCGACCATCTGTTCGATCCGGCAAAGGGCGCCGACTGGCATGGCGTGGGCTGGCAGAATCCTGTCGCCGACAAGGTGACATTCGCCACCGGTCCGCAGGCATCGGAGCCCAGCGCCACCACTGCGCTGCCGCTCGACGGCACCACCGACCTCGGCGCGCTGCTCGGGCACGGCCCGGTAGTGCTTGCCGGCACCGGCGGGGCATCATGGCTGCTGGCCACGGTGCGCACCGAGGACGGCATCGTGGCCAACGATCCGGTCACCGGCCTGCGCGTGCTGCTCGCCTATAGTCCCGAAACCAAGGCAGTCGGTCCGATCAATAGGATTCTCGATCCCGGCGGCACCAAATGGATCATGTTGAGCGACGCGGCCAAGGCCAGCATCGCGTCCGTCGACGACGCCAAGGTCGCAGCCCTGCAAACATTTGCGGCGGAAAAATACTTCGCCGTTACCGTTGTCAAATAATCATTCGCCGTTACCGTTGTCAAATAATCATATGTGTCGATGTGCTCCGCAGCAGCGTGCAGTTCCCACGCGCCTGTGCAGTACCGAGCAACTTCCAGAGGACTAATTCATGATCCGTATTACACGCGCGTGCGTCCTTGTTCTGTGCCTGGTTCCGATGGTCGCCGGCGCGCAAATGCCGAAGGAAACATCCAAGGAAACTTCCAAGGCAACAGCGAATTCGCCCGCTGCCGTCCCCTCGACGCCGGAGCGTACGACGGCCAGCTTCGGCGATTGGGTGCTGCGTTGCGAGGGCGCCGGTGCGCCAGCGCAACGAGTCTGCGAAGTCGCGCAGGTGATCACCTTGCAAGGCCAAACCAGTCCCACAGCACAGGTGGCATTGGGAAGGCAGGCGCCCAATGAAAGCAAACGGCTGACCATTGTGTTGCCTCCCAACATCGCGATCACTACCAAGCCTCAAGCGGCTATCGCAAAGGCTGGAGCCACGCCAATCGAATTGACCTGGCAGCGCTGCACACCCGGCGCCTGCTTCGCCTCGGCGCCAATGTCCGACGACGCCATCGGCGTCTTCAGCGCGCAGACGGAACCGGGCCGGATCGTGTTCAAGGATGCGGCCGATCGTGAGGTCGCGCTGCCTTTGTCGTTCCGTGGATTGTCGCAGGCTTTGGCAGCCTTGGCAAAAGAGCAGTCATGACGGGACTGCTATTGGCACGAATGCGAAGTGCCAGAGCGTGATGACAGGCTCCGCGAAGCGTTCCAGAATCTCGCAGGAGAGCTGGATTGCCTCGTCGCCGCCCAACTGAAAATGACGTCTCAGGCGCCCACTGCATCCGTTACGGCTGGTGCAAATGCTGCGCTTTCCCGAATGCCAGCATGTGCAGTCCGAGGCGGCGGCGGACGATCCAGAACAGCAGCACGGTCTCGAACACCAGCGACAGCGAGGTCGAAGCCGCGGCGCCATGGCCGCCGAATTTCGGCACCAGCATCACGCATAGCGCGAGATTCATCGCGAACGCCAATGCATAGGCCAGCGCGCAGATGTGCTGATGGCCGAGCATGTTGAGCAGCCGCTCCACCGGGCCGATGGCGGAGCGCACCACAAGGCCGATCGCCGCGATGAACATGATGTCGGTCCCGCCGACGAATTGCGGCCCGAATAGCCACAGCAGCGGCTTGCCCAGCGCCAAAAGGACGACGGTCGCGGCCAGCGACGGCCAGAACGTCCATGTGATGGCGTGGGTGACGTAGGCCGCGAGGCGCGCGTTGTCGCCGGCGGCATGATATTCGGTGAAGCGGTGCGCGGTCGTGGCCGACATCGCGTAGTGAATGAACGAGACCAGCGCCAGCGTCTTGACCACGGCGAAATAGACGCCGACCTCTTGCGAGGAGCGGAATTGCTGCAGCACCAGCACGTCGGTGTAGGACAGCAGCAGATAAAAGCTTTCGACCAAAAGAATCGGCAGCGATGTCTTCAGCCAGCCGCGGAAATCGTAAGCTTTCGGGCCGGGCTCGATGTGGCCGCCGAGACGGCGGTTGAGCACGATCATCTGGCCGATCATGGCGCCCCATACGGCGGCGAGGCTGGCCAGCATCGCGGTGGTGGCGCCCAGATGAAAGCCGAGCGCGAAGGCGCCGGCGGTGAAGCCGATGATCAGCGATTGCCGGACGATGAATTGCGGCATCAGGCCGAGCCGCATCCAGTCATGCGAGCGCGCAATGCCGTCCTGGGTGTTGGCGACCACGAAGGCCGGCAGCGTCAGGCAGCCGAGATACAGCGGCACGATGGTGTCGGGTTCGACCCACGGCGACAGCAGTTTTACCAGGCCAGCCAGCAGCAGCGCGATCGCGGCGGAAACAATGCCGGTCATCCAGCGGCTGCCGGAGAGAAAGCCGCGGAGCAGCGCCTGCTCGCCGCCGGCGCGATATTCCGGAATGATCTTTTGGGCCGACGCCGAGATGCCGAAATCCATCATGCTGCCAAGCAGCAGCACCCAGGTCCAGACATAGACATAGATGCCGTAGTCCGAGCCGCCCATCCAGCGCGCCAGCAGGATCTGCGCAAAATACGCCAGCGCGGCGCTGACGACGCGGATGATGAAGATCGTGCCGGCCAGACGCCGGGTCAGCGATGCCTCGCCGGAGCCGCCAAGCATCGATTGCAGCCGCGCCATCAGGCCGGCCGATTGCGCTGCCGTTGCGGATTGAGTTTCCATCACAGCCACAGGTGGGAATCCCCGGGGGGCCGCGCGCAGGGACGGCGGTGATCCGGGGTAGCAACGATTCGTTAAGATTCGGTTGGGCACGGGGAGGCAGGCGGGGCGGCGCTAGCCCCTCATCGTCAATTGCGAGCCAACGGGTCGCGCGAATGCGCGCCCGATGACAGGCTCCGCGAAGCAACCAGCTGGCCACGCCGCAGCGCACTGGATTCCTTCGTCGCAAGCGCAGAGCAATGACGGACTGACGGCTTTCCGCTACGGAAGATTGATGTTGAATTCGTAGGAACGCTCGCTCCCGACCAAGGTCAGTTTCAGCGCCGCGCCTTCCGGGTTGGCTCCCGGCGGCAGGCCATCGAGATCGAAGGCGAAGCGCTTGACCCCGGCAGGGCCCTGCTTGAGCAATTTCGGCACCGGCAGCGACCAGTCCGGCGTTGGCCCCTCGGCGAACAGATTGACCTCACCCGTGTCAGGTGCGGCGACGTCGACCAGGACACCGAGTTTGCCCTCGCGTTTGACGTCGCGGATGGTGAGGGGGTTGGGATCGCCGATTTGGGCCGGTTTCGGCACTGTGTCGAGCGCGGCAAACAGCGCGCTGTCCTCGGTGCTCGCGACACTGGTGAACGCGAGTTCGGCGCTGGCCTCGACCGGGATGCAGAGTTTCTCGCAGACGGCGTAGTTGATGAGCGCCCGCAGCGTCACCGGCCGGTCAGGGTTCTTGACCACGATCCGCAGCGGCAACACGACATGTTTCTGGTAGCCCAGTGAGTTGCCTCCGGCGCCGTCGGGGAACTTGGCCGGCGCCGGCCACAGAATGGTCACCGCTTCGACATTGTCCGACTTGCTGAAGTCGAAACGCGGCGGCACCCCGGAATCACCGGGCGTCCGCCAGTAGGTTTTCCAGCCCGGCTGCAGCTGGAACGCGATACCGCCGAGCAGCACCGCGCCGCTGCGCGACCCTGCCAGCAATCGCACTGCGGAATGCCCGTCATTGAGCCAGGGCGAGGCATCCTGCGCCGACGCTTCGGTCGGCAGCGACCACGTCAATGCGCTGGCGGCGAAGGCGAGCACGATACGAGAGGGAACCAGGACGATCATACGACGTCTTTACCGCCTAGCTTGGGGGTAAACCATTGAATTGCTTGTGATGCGGTTTTCTCTCTCATCGCAGATGCTTGATTGACAGATCAGCCACCCAATATCAGGATGTGAAATCACATGAGAGCGCTTTGCTGATGGACCCACTGCGCAAAAAGCCGAAGCGCGGCCAAGGCAAACAGGCCGGGGACGGCTCCGGCCAAGGCTATCTGGATGGCCAGTTGCTCATCGCCATGCCGGTGATGGAAGACGAGCGTTTTGCGCGATCGGTGATTTACGTTTGTGCGCATTCGTCCGAAGGCGCCATGGGCATCATCGTCAATCGCCCGGCGGGCAGCATTGATTTTCCAGAATTGCTGGTGCAGCTCAACATCATCGACAAGGCCAATCAGATCACGCTTCCGGAAAATGCCGAGAGCATGAAAGTGCTGAAGGGCGGGCCGGTCGAGACCGGACGGGGTTTTGTGCTGCATTCCAGCGATTTCTTCATCGAGGACGCGACGCTTCCGATCGATGACGGAATCTGTCTGACCGCGACGGTCGACATTCTGAAAGCGATCGCCAGGGGCGGCGGACCGAAATATGCGATCCTCGCGCTCGGCTATGCCGGGTGGGGACCGGGCCAGCTTGAAACTGAGATCCAGGGCAATGGCTGGCTGCATTGCGCCGCCGATCCGGATTTGATTTTCGGCCGCAACGTCGAGGAAAAATACCTGCGTGCCCTGCACAAGATCGGGATCGATCCGGGCATGCTATCCAACGAAGCCGGCCACGCCTGATCGCTGGTTGGTCTGCGCCCGAGAGGTTGAGAATCTATCTCTGCGCTCATTCTGGAGATGAGGTCAGTATTTTTCACAATCTCTGAGCATTCTGCTCCGCCTTATTTGTCGCTGACAGTGAGGGGACAGGCCTCGATCGCCGAGCCGGGAACGACGCCTTCGATTTCCACGCAGGACTGCGACGCGTCGATCGAGAGGCCGTAGCCGTCCAGCAGCGGTTTCCGGAAGGCTTTGCCGCGGATGTGCAGTTCCCACGCGCCGCCCGGCAACGGAAATTTGAGCCCGGCGCGAATCCGCCGATCTAGTCTGCCGTCCGGAAGTATCGGCAAGGCGATATCCGCGAGTTGATAAAAGCGCGACTGCGGCGGCAAGAGCGGCGCGACATAGGCGATGGGTTTATCCAGCAGAATATAGATGGCAGGTTGCGCAAGCCGTTCGGAAATTTCTGGCCGGTATGGCGAAGACCAGGGCCGTCGCCACCAGTCCCCGGGCTGTGTCCAACACGCCGTCGCCGCCGCGAAAGCTAAAATAGCGGCACTTGACCGGATCGAGAGACCGCCAGACTTGGTTCCGAAGCCGGTACCGATCAGAACGCGCGCCAGCAATAGAACGATCGCGGGTCCGCACAAGAGTTCCAAAACGACCGCATAGCGCTGAATCGAAAACAGCCCGAGCCACGCGGCATAGGAAACTGCGAAAAATATCAGGAATTGAAGATCCCGGCGCGTGAAGATGTTCGAGGCGCTTCTCAGGCGAGTGACGAACGCGACCGCGGCAGCAACGAACAAAACCGCGAAACGCGCGTCGCGAAATTCAAATTCCGAGCTGCGGGGATCGCCGGCCAGCCAGTAAAATGGATAGGTGAGCGCATCGAGGAATCCGCGCGGAATGAACTGGCGATCGAGAATGTTGGTGTCTTGAAGTTCCGGCGACGGGAAGAATCCGTTGAACAGCGGAAAGATCGGGTTGCCGAATTCCCGCCACAGCATCAGGCTCCACGCTCCGCCGGTGGCAGCACTGCCAATCGCGCCGCCCAGCGCAAGACAGCCGAGCGCAAGCGCGGGTCGGGCCGACAGAAGCAGCGCCGCCGCGGCTCCGACCGCGAACACCACATTGGTGAGCTTGAGCCCGACGGCGGCGCCAAGCAGCAATCCGGCAAGAACAAGAAAGAGCGTGCGTGCGCGATGTGCCTCCTCCGCCAAGAGCATCAATGTGACGCCTGCAACGATCGGCAGAGCGGTAAGGATGTCGGAGAAGCTGGTGCCGACCTCGGAAAGGGTCATCGGACCGAAGGCTGCGAGCAGCATCGACGCCGCAACGGTCAATCCATTGGCGGCGTTGCCGAACAGGACACGGGACAGGCGCCAGATCAATGCGAGGTTGAGACCGTGCACCGCGCCCATGATCAGGCCGCCATACGGCGGCGGCAGAAAATGACGCAGGACGTACCAGGGAAAATAAACCACGGGATTGAAGTAGGTTTGAAATCCGGGAGGGATCGCGTCGGTGTCGTAGCGGCCGTTGATGACGGCCCAGACGTTGTACTCGTGGTAGTTCTGCCAATCCCAGTTGGCGTCTTCGCCCATGATCCAGGTATAGATCACGCCGGCGATCAGCGAGCCGACAATCACCGCAGATGGCGCCAGTGCATTGCCGCGCAAGCGTGTGATCATTTTTGGCCATGCCCCGTCAGACCAAAGCACCTAACAATTCAATGCTAATAATTCGATAAATGCTGGGGGCTGCGGAGTTGGCGTCTCGTAGCCCAGAGGCTGATCCACTTGGATTGAAGCACGACGTTGCTGCGACGGAAGCGCGCTCCCTCGCCCCGCGTGCGGGGTCGAGACGAGCGAAGCTCGGCCTCTAGGGTTGGGGTGAGGGGCGTCGCGATATGCTCAGGCTGGAGAAGCGCCCCTCACCCGGATTTTGCGCTGAGGCGCGCAATCCGACCTCTCCCCGCACGCGGCGAGAGGTGACGGTGTGTCGACGCAACCCTTCGATCCAGATGAATGCGACTCTAGCTCGCGGCTTCAAGCCGCTCTTCGGTCAGGAGCCGCATCGCGGCGTCGGCGTCCATCGGCTCCCCGAACGCAAAGCCCTGGGCGTATTCGCAGCCGAGCTGGTAAAGTTCAACCGCGTCCGAATCGGTCTCGGCGCCCTCGGCGACGACGTCCATGCCGAGATCGTGCGCCATGGCGATGATCGATTTCAGGATCACTGGCCGGGTGCCGCGGCTTGTGGTGCGGACGAACGATTGATCGATCTTGATGGTGTCGAACGGGAAACGCTGCAGGTAGGCCAGCGAGGAATGGCCGGTGCCGAAATCGTCCAGCGACAGGCCGGTGCCGAGCTCGCGGATCCGGTGCAACATCTGCGCCGCATGCTCCGGATTCTCCATCACCAGCGATTCCGTGAGTTCGAGTTTCAGGCTGCCGCGCGCTACCGACGAGCGCGACAGCACGGTGCGGATGTCGTGCAGCAGATCGTGGCGCAGCAGCTGGCGCGAGGAGACGTTGACGCTGGCGAAGATCGGTTCGCGCGAGCGCATCGCGCGCTGCCAGATGGCGAGCTGGCGCGCAGTCTGGTCCATCACGAACATGCCGAGATCGATGATCAAGCCGATCTCTTCGGCGATGGCGATGAACTCGACCGGCGACATCCGCCCGAGTTTAGGGTGGTCCCAGCGCGCCAGGGCTTCGAAGCCGGCGATGGAACGGTCTTCCAGCCGTACGATAGGCTGGTACAGGATGGTGATCTCCTCGCGCTCGATGGCGCGGCGCAGTTCCGACTCCAACGTCAGCCGGTCGGTTTTCCGCGCCCGCATCGCCGGCTTGTAGACGTCGATGCGGTCGCCGCCGATGCGCTTGGAATGATACATCGCAAGTTCGGCGTCCTTGATGATTTCGTCGGTCAGCGGCGCCTGCGGGTCGCTAAGCGCAAGGCCGATCGAGGCGGTGAGGAAGATCTCGCGGTCGTTGAAGGCGATCGGCGCCCGAATGGTCTTGCGGATGGTTTCGGCAAAGGCAGTGATGCGCGCGGGTTCGTGTTCGGACATTAAAATCAGCCCGAACTGGTCGCCGGCCAGCCGGGCCAGGGTGTCCTGCGGCTTCAGGATGCGGGTCAGCCGCCGCGCCAGCGTCAGCAGGATGGAATCGCCAACCGCGATGCCGACGGAATCGTTGACCTGCTTGAAGCGGTCGAGGTCGATCACCATCAGCGTCGGCCGCAGGCTCGGCATCGTCTTGGCGAAGTTGGCGACCGCGCCGAGCCGGTCGATGAACAGCTTGCGGTTCGGCAGGCCGGTCAGATTGTCGTGCACTGAATCATGGAGCAGCCGCTCCTCGGCGTTCTTGGCTTCGGTCACGTCGGTCAGCGTGCCCACCACCCGCGACACCTCGCCGTCGGAGCCGACCACCGGTCGCGCCTTCAGCGCGAACCACATGAAATGGCCGTCGGGTGTGCGCAGCCGAAAATCCTGTACCAGGCGGCCGCGACGCTGGTCGAGCACGCTGTCGAGCGCGGCGCGGAACCGGTCCTGATCGAGCGGATGCAGCACCTCGAGCCATTTCGCCGCCGGGCCTTCCAGCGTGCCGCGTTTCAATCCGAGCAGGCTCTCGGTCTCGGGGCTGGTGAAGACCTTGTCGGCGGAGACATCCCAGTCCCAGATCAGGTCGCCCGATCCGGTCAGCGCCAGCGCGCGGCGTTCGATATCGGAGACGACGCCGGTGGCCGCGCCGCCGCCTGCGAAGGCGTGCTGCATGACGGTGAAGCCGATCAGCATCACGATCAGCACCAGCCCGCCGAGCAGCGCGGGTCCCACGATGTCGTTGGTGACGCTGCCCGCCACCGTCATGCCGGCAGCGATCACCCAGACCACCAGCAGGAACCAGGTTGGAATCAACAGCACCGCACGGTCGAAGCCGTGGGTCGAGAGATAGACGATCAGACCGAAGCCGAAGAATGCGATCAGGACCAGCGACATCCGGGCGATGCCCGATGCCACCGCGGGATCGAACAACGCCAGCGCCACCAGCGAGCCGAGGAAGGCGAGCCAGCCCAGCGTAATGTGCGAGTACCGCACATGCCAGCGGCTGAGGTTGAGATAGGCGAACAGAAAGACCAGCAGCGTCGCGGCCAGGATGGCTTCGCCGGATGCCCGCCAGACCCGTTCGGCGCCGGCGGACATATCCAGCACCTTGCCCCAGAATCCGAAATCGACGCCGATATAGACCAGCACCGCCCAGGCCAGCGCCGCGGCGGCGGGAAACATGATGCTGCCCTTGACCACGAACAGGATGGTGAGCACCAGCGCCAGCAAACCGGAAATGCCGATCACGATGCCCTGGTAGAGCGTGAACGAGTTGACCTTGTCCTTGTAGGCTTCCGGCTCCCAGAGGTAGAGCTGCGGCAGCTTGTCGGTGCGCAATTCCGCGACAAAAGTAATGACCGCGCCGGGGTCGAGGGTAATGCGGAAGATATCTGCGGTGGCTGAGTCCTGGCGCTCGGGTCGGTCGCCGGTGGACGGCGTGATGGTCGCGATGCGCGACAGTCCGAGATCGGGCCACAGCAGGCCAGAGGACACGATGCGATAATGAGGGGCTACGATCAGGCGATCGAGCTGGTCGTCGGTGTTGTTGGCGAGCGCGAACACCACCCAGTATTGTCCGCCTTCGCGGGCGCGCACTTCGATGCGGCGGACAATGCCGTCGGTACCTGGCGCAGTCGAAACCTGGATGCGGTCGGTCTCGCTGTGCTGATGATCGAGCACTGCGGTGAGGTCGATCGCTGACGCGTCACCGCGGACGCTGACCGCGTCGATGGCGCGCGCTGATGGCGCGACGGCAAGAACAATCATGAGGCCCAGCGCGAGGGGCGCAAGGCACCTGATCAGACGCAATGTCAGTTCTCCGCGTTCGACGTACGATCGGGCGGGTTTCCGACCAGACCAGACCACGCCCGATGCGCGATAATTGACATGAATGTGAGGGAAATCAAAGGGTTTCCGGCCATCGGCGGCGCTTAAACCGTCAACACAATTTTGCCAATATGTTCGCTGCTTTCCATCCGCCGATGCGCGTCGGAGGCCTTTTCCAGCGGGAAAGTGCTGTCGATCAAGGGTTTCACCTTGCCCGCGCGCAATAATGGCAGGACCTTGGCCTCGATGGCGCTGACCATCGCTGCCTTGTCGGCGAGGGAACGGGGACGCAGCGTCGAGCCGGTATGGTGCAGGCGCTTCACCATCAGCTTGGCGAAATTGACGGTGGCCTTCGCCCCGCCGAGGACTGCGATCTGGACGATGCGGCCTTCGACGGCGGCGGCGTCGTAATTGCGTTCGATATAATCGCCGCCGACCATGTCGAGGATGACATCGGCGCCGTGACCGCCGGTTGCGGCCTTGACCTCGGCGACGAAGTCTTCGGTTTTATAGTTAATGGCGCGATCGGCGCCGAGCTTGAGGCAGGCGTCGGCCTTTTCCTTTGAGCCGACGGTGACGATGACTTTGGAGCCAAAGGCCTTGGCGAGCTGGATCGCCATGGTGCCGATGCCGGATGAACCGCCGTGAATCAACAGGGTTTCGCCGCCCTGCAGCGCGCCGCGCTCGAACACATTGTGCCAGACCGTCATCAGGGTTTCCGGCGTGGCGCCGGCTTCGATCATTGTCAGCGCGTCGGGTATCGCCATCGCCTGGGCGTCCGGCGCGATGGCGTATGGCGCGTAGCCTCCGCCTGCCACCAGCGACATCACCTTGTCGCCGATCTTGTGCTTGGTGACGCCATCGCCCACCGCGGCGACAGTGCCTGCGACTTCGAGGCCCGGCAGATCGCTGGCGCCGGGCGGCGGCGGATAGCTGCCAGACCGCTGCGCCACATCGGGACGGTTGACCCCGGCCGCCTCCACTTTGATCAGGATTTCATCCGGCCCCGGCACCGGCACGCTGCGCCGTTCGGGCAGCAGCACCTCCGGTCCGCCGGGCTTGCTGATGCCGATAACGGTCATTTGCGCGGGCGGTTTTTCCATGATTTGTCCTTGCGGGCGGAATCTCGAAGCGACATCTGATTAGCCAGCCGGAGCCGGGCTGGCAACCGCCCGACACACCTTTGCGCTCGCGACAGGGGTAACCCATGGCCATTGAGGACGATGACAAGCCAAGGAAAAAGCCCAGCCACGAGATCGGGCAGGATCTGTCGCTGCTGTCAGTCGAGGAACTCACTGAGCGCATCGCGCTGTTGGGTTCCGAAATCGAACGGCTGCAAAGCGCCATGACCAGGAAGCGCGCCAGCCGCGACGCCGCCGACCGCTTTTTCAAATCCTGACCGCGCAATCGGCGATTCCCGCAAACCATCTGGGCCTTCAATCCGGTGTCGGCCAAAGGCCGACATGGCAAACGAATGCTGAATAAGATCGCTCGTTTACGACCAATTAAGCTTTCTCGATTATGACTTGAATTGTCCTTGTTTGGACACCGAGTGGCTCCTGTCCACTCTGTTTGACGCCTCCCTGTTATCAACTTCAAAGCCGCCGGAAACGGCGGCTCTTTTTTTGCAAGCCGCCGGGAACGGCGGCTCTTTGGGTGGAGGTCTTGGTTCTGTCACCTGACTGGAAACCATATTGAGTCTTTGCTGCAGGCTCCGCTGGACTCCCGACCGCAAGCGCGCAATGATTTGTTCATCATAAGCCAGCCTGCGAAGCTGGCGGCGTAACCAGTGGCGTGAGGCGTTAACCATGTCGGATCGTTTGCAAAGCGAAAGCGGTCTCGTTCAGTTCAGCGAGCGGCTCACCAGTTCCGCCGCATTTAGCGCCCTGTTCCGGGAAGGCATGGATCTGGTCGAGGAGACCGCCGCCTATCTTGACGGCGTCGGCCGTACGGAGGCCAAGGCGCTCGATCGCTCCGTCAGCCTCACTTATGCGACCGAAAGCATGCGGCTGACCACGCGGCTGATGCAGCTGGCCTCCTGGCTGCTGCTGCACCGCGCGGTGAAGGAAGGCGAGATGACACTTTCCCAGGCCAACCGTGAAAAGACCAAGGTCAAGCTCAGCGCTGCCGATCCCGGTCCCGACGACGTGCTCGAGAAGCTGCCGCAGCAATTGCAGGACCTGATCGCGCGCTCCATGGGCCTGCAGGTTAAGGTTCGCCGTCTCGACGGCTCCATCCACGCGCCGGCGGCGGAACGTGCCTCGATCGGCAATCCGCTGGTGCCGCAGCTCAATCGCCTGAAGGCGGCATTCGAGCGGTAACGCCAGATATCTCTTCCATCCGCGGCGAAGCCATCAAAATCGCGTTATTCGCGGCCGGGCGGCGCGCCCGGTCATGACATGATGTCATTGTGCCGTGGCGATGGGTTGATCGCGCTGTGGTCGAATCCGGCTATGGTCAGCGCTTCCATGCGCGCCGCAAGACCAGTTTCCATCGCCGCGTCCGATGCGCTAGGGAAGGCGGGCTCCTCGACGGCGGATGTAAAAAAATGGCCGCAGACATTCGAGCTTTGACCGGGGTTCGCGGCGTCGCCGCGGCTGTGATCGTTGTTTATCATTTCGGGGACGTGCAGCTCTTTGGCGGCGGCAGTGTCGCCTATTTCAGGATCCCGCACGGCTATTTGCCGGTGGATCTGTTTTTCATGCTCAGCGGATACGTGATTGCCCTGACCTACAAGGACGCGTTCGGCTCCGGCAGCCTGAACCACTACGCGACCTTCATGCTCAAACGCGTCGCGCGGCTGTATCCCGCCTATATCGCGATCGGCATGCTGTATGTCGCCAAGATCGCGGCGGGATTGTCCGGCCAGGATACGCTTTCGATGTTTTCGCCGTCCGAGATCGTCGGCAACATCCTGATGATGACCGGGTGGGGAGTTCATATCCGTCCGCTGATCGGGGTGTCGTGGGCGGCGAGCGCCGAGATGGGCTCTTATCTGTTGCTGCCGCTGCTGATGGCCTTCACGATCCGAAGGAGTGCGCTGGTCTGTGGATTTGCGGTGCTTGTTGCGCTGCTTGCGATTGTTGCGGTCAGCCTCAGCGGGCGCGGCTCCAGCGGGCCGCTCGACGTGGTCAACGGCAATTCTTTCTATCCGCTGCTGCGCGCGGTCGCCGGATTTACCTTAGGGTTGGCGATTTTCCGCTTTGCCGGCGTTCTCGACCGGCTCTCGATGACGGCGCAGGATGTGCTGCTCGCCACCATCCTGGTTGCGATCATGGCCACCGAAATTCTGTCTGCCGGCGACCGCCTGCTCTATGTGCTGTTCATCCCGCTGGTCGCGGTGCTCTCGCGCGACGGTCGGCTTGCGCAGACTCTCTTTGCGAATGCGCTGGTTTACCGCCTCGGCATCATCTCCTATTCGATCTACCTCATTCACCCGCTGTTCGTGAGTTTTGCGGTGAGCGCGTGGCGTCACTTTGGCCAAACCGAAGCCGCCTATCTGTTAGCCTCGGCGGTCTGTTTCATTGCGATCTGGCTGCTGTCGGAATTGAGCTACCGCTTCATTGAGATGCCCGGACGAAAAGCCATCGTCGATCTCGTCATACCGGCGCAGGATCACGCGCCGTCAGCCCGAAGGGCGGCACCCTGACGATCGGGTCAACGGACTCAAGACAAAGCAATTGCTGCTGCGGTGCTTATGCCGCGTTTATGCGAAGGCCTGCCAACCAATCTCGATTTTCTATGACATGGAGCGCATCTCCTAGCCACTCAGCGGCATGAAGGAGAAACGATCTTGATTACAAAATCACTGATTTTAGCGACATCTATGATGGCGTTGGTTGCGATTTCGGGCCACGCTTACGCTGGCGCGACAATTTCTGATAAGAGGTACTGGCCCAGCGAGGCTAGGCTCTCAAATCAAACAGTTGTACGGCAGCCGGAAAGTGCCTTCGGCTCCGCAATGGCGCAATTTACCGGAACGGTGGGGCGCCGCTACAGTGGCGGTCCAAAATCCAGCTATTGAGCTGATGTTTGGAATTCTTGCTTCGACGAAATCTTAGCGCGCATAGGCCGCGCGCCATATCGGGTGGTAACAGCTGACTGGTGCCAGGGACGGCAAACCTTGACCGCGCTCGATCAGAATGGGGCCATTGATGCTGCGATACGGCGCCGGTGGGGCGATCGTCATTCTTCCCGTTACACAGCTTCTTGTCAGGCAGCGTTGTTGCGCGGGCTCTCATTATATTAGCGACAAGTATGCATGAGCCAGATATTTGATAGAAAGATTACGTCACATGGGTGTTGACCACAATTCGAGCCGTTCGCGGATATGGGCGCCAAATTTGCCCGTCTCGCATGGAGTTGGGCATTCTGTCCTGGCGGTCGATAATGAGGCAACGGATGACGTTGCTGATATCTACAACCAGGCTGGTGACGATTATGTCTCTTATGCCGATGGCGATCCCTCGCAACCATTTGCCTTTGACGGAATGCACGCGTACGCGGATCGGTGCGTCTGGGCTGTATTGGAGACAAAGCTGACTGACCTGCGGGCTTCCGGTGCAACCTCGGTCAGGTTCCTCGATGCGGGTTGCGGACCCGGTACATGGCTCCGCCGACTGGTCATACGCGCGCGTGCGCTCGGATTCAGCAGCATAAGCGCGCGTGGATTTGACATCGCACAGGTGCAAATCCAACGAGCGCGGTTGGCGGCCCGAAATCTTTCCAGCCTTCCTGGAGTGAATCTCACATTCGACGTCGCAGACCTTACGGACCGGTTGCCGGAACCCGATGCCTCGGTCGATATCACTCTTTGCCTGTACAGCGCTCTCAGCCATCTACCTGTTGCAAGTTTGACGGATATCTCAGCAGAGATCGCACGCGTTACGTCGGGATATTTCATATCGACGGTGCGTCCGATTGGCAGCACTCCAACGGCCTTTGTAGAATCGGTCGAGAACGTCCGCCGATTGAAACAAGATCACGTCAGGGACCGGTGTGAAATCGACCTCAGCGACGGCCGACATTTGGCATTCGGCTTTCACCTGTTTACTGCGGTTGAATTGCGAAACCATTTTGCCAGATGTTTCGACATCGAAGATTTGCGAGGTCTCGACCTGTTTCACGGTCGGTTCATGCCAGATCCCCGGTGGAACCCGGTATGTCCGCCGGGCGACAGTCAGCTGGCCGATGAACTCGAGCGGCTCGAGAAGGCGTATGCCACAAGCACGGAGTTCATGGATCGCGCCGCCCATCTACTGCTCGTGGCGCGCAACCGGCAAGCCGCTGCGCCTACAGCCTGTGTCGTGGTGCCGGCTTGCCAGGGCGCGGATTCCAGATAGCCGAATTCGTTCATCGCGGATTCCCGAGAGCGGCGCCAGCGCAGGAGCTGCAAACGCAGACGCCGCACAAGGTCGGGAGGGTAGCCGACCGATCGGCGATCGAACTCACGAAGCGGCGAGGGTTCTTCGCAGGCGTGCGATCGCGCCAGGCAGGCCGCGCACATTTATGATCCGGCCGGTGGTGTCGTAGTCCTCGGAGAGCACGCGCGCGTTCTCATACACTTCGCTGAGCAGCCCCTGCTTCGCATATGGCAATACTAATTGATCATCCACCATCACAGCTTCGAAAAACGCGATGATCGTCTCGCGCAGCGCGGCCACGTCCTCGGGCGACCTTGCGGAGAGGAGGACAGCGTCGGGGTGCTTTGCGCGGAGGGCGGCGCGATCCGCCTCGCTCACGCGATCGATCTTGTTGAGGAGCAGACGCGACGGGACGACATCCGCGCCGATCTCGCGCAGCACGTTGCGGCTCACCTCGAGCTGCGATTCGTAGGTCGGATCGGAAGCGTCAACGACGAACAGAAGCAGCGACGCCTCAAGCGCTTCGGCGAGCGTGGATCGGAACGACGCTACGAGGTCGTGCGGCAGCTTCTTGATGAACCCGACCGTATCCGAGACGAGCCCGCGCGGCTTCGTCTCGGGCCGCAGGGCGCGCACCGTGGTGTCAAGCGTCGCGAAGAGCTTGTCGGCGACCAATACCTCGCTACCCGTGAGCGCTCGCATCAGCGACGACTTCCCGGCGTTCGTGTACCCGACCAGTGCGACCCGAAGCTGATCGCGACGCGCGGACCTGCGCTGGTCGTTGTCTCGCTGGATATCCTCCAGCTGCTCTTTCAGCTCCGCCAGGCGATCACGGATCTTGCGGCGATCGAGTTCGAGATCGGACTCGCCCGTGCCGGGGCCCTGTTGTCGGCCGCCGCCCGCCGACGATTCCCGCAGGCGCGGCGAGATGTACTTCAACCGCGCCATCTCAACCTGCAACTTCGCCTCGCGGCTGTGCGCATGACGATGGAAAATCTCCACAATCACGCCGGTCCGATCAAGTACTGCCTGGCATTCGGCTTCTTCTCGTCGGCGTCGTCAAACCGTTCGCGGGCCTTCGACTTCCGGGGTATCGCCATCGACCCGACGACACCCGTCCCGCCGGTAATCGCCGCGAGTTCCTCAAGCCGCCCCTTGCCGAGCACCGTCCCGCCGCCGATCTCGTCGCGCTTCTGCGATATCGTGCCGACGACCTCGTAACCGAGCGTCTTCACCAGGCGGCCCAACTCTTCAATGCTCGCGGCATGCGCGATGTCATCTACATCCGGGATCTGGATGCCGACGAGGATCGCGCGCGGAACGGGCGGTTTAGTTTCCATGATGCGGCGCTCGCAGGCTGTGGGGCGGCGCCGCATTCCTTGCGAAAGCGGTTGCCTGTTGCTTGAAGTGTGTTTTCTCGCGCGCAAGCGAGATCCACTCCGGAACGATCGTGCGGTGCGTTCCCGTTTTTGCCATTTGGCATTCTCCTGAACACGACCGCCGTCGCGGCGGCAACCTCACGGATTCCGCGACGTCGAGTACGGCGGCGACCGCCGTTTCCCATGCCTGCCACGTTTTCGCAATAGCACAGGCGGCCGAGCCGCCCGTGTAGCCGCAGGAGAATGACGGCAGATTACGCGGCTTTTCGGACCGGACTCACTTCGCGTCGCCGCGCAGAAACGGCGCAGCCGCATTCGTGGACGGTTCCCTCCTCAATGACGAAGCCGCGCCTTTCCAACGAGAGGCGAAGGGTTTCATTGGCCGTGGCCTTTTGGGGGTCAACCCAGACGACCAGTACACCGGCGGGACTCAAGAACGCAACCAGCCAATCAAGCGCGACCTCGAGGGTTTTGAACGTGCGCCGCCGCCAATCGACCAACGCTACGTCGTATTGTCCGGCTGGATGGCCGCAGTTTGCCGTGGCCGCCGCGCGAGCGTAGCCGCGGCGATGCAGCTCCAACATCAGCTCGACGCCCTTGGAACCAGCTACGACGATTCGGTGCTGCTTCGAGCAGCATGCAAGCGCGATCATCGGTTCAATGATTCGATCGCCTGCTGGGGTGGTACGAGAAGGAGTCATGATGTCACCATTGTGGTCTAACGATTGTTTGGAGCTGACGCGGGGATAGGACGGCTGACCGACGGCGTCTCGTGCAAGCCGAGCCTGAGTGTTCAAACGTGGAGCGGTCGCTGTCGCAAGGCCTGCCCGCTCATGTTGAGTTCAAAAGTACGGGCGGCCGATCACTGCCTGCAGTGACAATCTTCGCACGCCGGATTTGCTCTCCCTGCGATCGAAGGGCTACTGCACTTAGGATGGAACGACATGACACCATCTCGCTTGAGAAACAGATGTAAACGACAGCGTCCGAAGATAGGTAAAACAACATAAAGAAACGAGACGGACGAAAGGGCCGCGGTATAGTAATCGCATGATGGCCGCTGGAATTACGAATGCCTTGATCGAGTGGCGCGGCGAGAGGGAAGCAAGACGAGCGCTGGCCTGGTCGACCGCAGTCACTATGGATTCCTATAACGTCGTCATTGCTCCAGTCTCGAAAACCTATGCGCCAGGTGGCACCCCACCACCCAACAAAGGCGAGAAGACCGCGTCGCTCTGCTACAACTTATTAGTACACCTCACGATCTCCGTGAAATCGCGGCATGCACGGGCGCAAGAGGGCGACCACGTTTGCGCAGGCACGGCCTCGCCTTGCAATCGGCCGCAGGTTCGTCGACTCCCTGCGGAGAACGATTCCGGCTGCGGATCGCACCGAAAGCAACTGCTTGCGCTGACGATCAGATTGCCAATTCCGGTCGCAACCGATGCCTTGGATCCCTCCGCATGAGTACTGTCCCCTTCAAGATCATGATCGTCGATGACGAGCCACCGATCCGCAATTTGCTGCGGATGGGTCTGAGCACGCAAGGCTACGACGTCCTCGAAGCCCCCAATGGCAAGATCGCGCTGGACCTTTTGCAGCAAGAGCCGGCGCTGATCATTCTGGATCTTGGGCTCCCAGACATTCAGGGGCACGATCTGCTGCGGACGATCCGAAGCCGCAACGACAGCGTGCCGATCGTGGTGCTGTCCAGCCGCGGCGACGAGGCCGGAAAGGTCCAGGCGCTGGATCTTGGCGCCGACGATTACGTGACAAAGCCGTTCGGGATGTATGAATTATTGGCCCGTATGCGCGCGGCGCTGCGCCATCAATTACAGGTTCATGGCGAGCAAGCGGTGTTTCGGGCCGGCGATCTCTCTGTCGACCTTGTGCGTCGCATCGTCAGGGTGGGTGACAAGGACGTGAAGCTCTCTCCGAAAGAATACGATCTGCTGCGTATCCTGGTACAGTGCGCCGGCAACGTGTTGTCGCACAAGTTCCTGCTCGGCGAGCTCTGGGACCAATTGACCGACGCGCGGTACCTTCGGGTCTGTGTCCGGCAGCTCAGGCAAAAGATCGAGGCCGATCCGGAGCGCCCTCAGTTCGTTCTGACGGAGACCGGCGTCGGTTACCGGCTGCGCGCTGCGGATGAAGTCGCCAAACCCGCCCTTCCACACGAGACCTAACCGTTGCTTTCAACGATGCGTCTCCCTCAAGCGGCGCGGATACAAGCGTATCGCTAGCGCGGCCCGAAGGATGCGAGAGATCCGAGATAGGCTTTCGGTCGCGGATCCGCATAGGACCCGATTTTTGACGTCTTGAGACCCAGCGTGCCGAAGGCTTCTGCCAGCTTGACCGCACTCGCGACGCCGTCAATGACGGGAAGACCATGCTTTTCGGTTAGAAGCGTGGCCAGGTCAGCCATACCGGCGCAGCCGAGAACGACCGCCTCGGCCCTGTCCTCTCGCTTGGCGAGTTCGATTTCTGCGCTGATCTGCGCGGATGCGTTTGAAGCCGGATCATCGAGAGAAAGAACCGGCACTTCGCAAGCCCGTACCCTGGCGCAGCGACCGGCAAGCGCGTATTTCATCAGATTGGTTTCGATTGCAGCGATCGAACGCGAGAGCGTCGTGACCACCGAGAAGCGATGTCCCAGCATCGTGGCCAGATGAAACGCCGCCTCGCCAATGCCGATGACGGGCGCTGACGCGAGACTGCGTGCCGCCTCAAGGCCGGTGTCATCAAAACAGGCGATGATGTGCGCGGAAACCCCGAGTGCCTCGCCCTTGGCGACTTCGGCCAGAAGTCCCGGCACCGAAAACGCTTCGTCATAATAGCCCTCGATCGAGACCGGCCCATCCGGCGGATTGACAGCGATGATCTCTGTTCCCGAGGCCGCCACGGCGCGCGCGGCTCGGCCGATCTTCTCGGTCATGGCGGCAGTGGTGTTTGGATTGATGACATGAATGCGCATGCGAGCTGTTCCTAGACCATGCCCTTGCCGGCATCCGACCCATGACGCCGTTGTCGGGCCTGAAGCACGAGAATGAAGATCAACGCAGAGAAAATAACGAGAAAAGACACGGCGCTGGTCAATGTTCCAAGCGCATAAATGTCCGGCTTGGTGACGGTTGTCGTCAGGCCCTGCAATTCAAGCGGAAGGGTGTTGACTGAACCGATCGCCTGGCTCGAACGCGCGAGTTCGTCCCAGGACAGGGTAAAACCAAACAGGCCAATGCCCACAACGGATGGCAATATGATCGGCAGCACGACATGCCGGAACGTCTGCCACGGCGTCGCGCCAAGATCACGCGCGGCCTCTTCGAGCCGGCCGTCGAACCGGTTGAAAATCGCAAACATGATCAAAAGGCCAAACGGCAGGGTCCAGGTGAGATGTGCACCAAGGCCCGAGGTGAAAAGCCCCATGGCCGTCGTCCAGCCCTCCGCCCACGCGCCAAGTCCCAAATCCATGCCATGCTTGATCATGAAATCGTCAAGCAGCCGGAATTCCAGGGCGATGCCGAGCGAGGTGATGATCGACGGCATGATCAGACTAGCGATTGCGGTGTAAAACAACAATGTCGCGCCGCGGAACGATTTGCGGAAGGCCATGCCGGCCGAAACCGAGAGTACAACCGTCAGCAGCATGACGACGAGGCCGAGCTCAAGCGACCGTTTGAAGGCCGCACCGATATCCACGATGCCTGTGCCGGAGAAGACCTTGCCAAACCAGGTCAGGGAAACGCCATTCATCGGGAAGGTCAGGCCGCCATCAGGCCCCTGAAACGAGAGAATATAGATTGCAAACATCGGCCCATAGAGAAACAAGACGTAGGCGATGAAAAATGCTGCGAGAACATAGAAGGATCGTGACCGCTTCTCGCTCATCTCACAGTTCCTTGCGGATATCGACGATCCGCGTCAGCGAGGAAATGATCAAAATCGTGATGCCAAGCAGGATCACCGCATTGGCCGCGGCAGCCGGGAATTGCAGGGCGCTGAGGCGCGACTCGATGATCTTTCCAGCGGATGCGATCTGTTGGCCACCCATCACGCCGATGGTGACGAAATCACCCATCACGATCGTGATCACAAAGATCGAGCCAATGACGATTCCGGGCTTCGCCAGAGGAATGATGACGTTTACCAAGGTCTGCCAACCGGTCGCTCCGGCATCATAGGCGGCTTCGATCAGCCTCTTGTCGATGCGGATCATCGAGTTGAAGATCGGCACAACCATGAAGAAGGTGAACAGGTGGACCAGTGCCAGCACGACGGAAAATTCGGAGAACAGCAGCCATTCCACCGGCTGCTTGATCAATCCCATGCCCTCGAGGCCCTTGTTCACCAGACCGTTCCGGCCAAGAAGCGGAATCCACGCGATCATGCGGATCACATTCGAGGTCCAGAATGGAATGGTGCAGAGCAGGGAGAGCACGATCTGCCAGGTCTTCGATCGGACATGGAACGCCAGGAAATAGGCAACGGTAAAACCAATCAGAAGCGTCAAGCCCCATGTCATGAGGCATAATTTCAATGTCTTTAGATAGGTCTTCAGGATCGTGCATAAGTCGGGCAGGTCGGCGATGCATCCCTCGAACGTATCGGTGTAGCCGCGCAGGCTGAAGGCAGGGATCATCTCGTATTCATTGTAGTCCCACGCGCTGACGATGGTCACAAGGACGAGCGGCAAAATAAAGAACAGCGCGAACACAAGCATCATCGGGCCGGCCTGAAGCCAGGCAATGTTGGATTTGCGCTCTTGTATCATGGAAAGGTCGGTCTGCGGTCACATCAGAAGTGGTCTTGGAAAGGCGTCTTGCCGCGCCCGTAAAGCGCGGCAAGTTTTGAGAGGACATCAAGCCGCGATGAATTCGTTCCACTTGCGGACCATATAGTCGTTCTCGTCCATGATGGCGTTCCAGCAGGCAACGCCACCCATGCGCTCGTCATAGGAGCCGCCGTCGCGCTTGGCGCCGGCCTTCTCGAGAATGGTGCCGTCCGGTGCCTTGATGTCGCCGACGGCTGCCTTGCCTTCCATCCAGTAGCCCCACTCGTCGGCCGTCATGTTGGCCTTGGCGGTGGAGAGAACGGCGGAATAATAGCCCTGGCGATTGAGATAAGCGCCGGCCCAGCCGGAGAGATACCAGTTCACGAATTCATAGGCCCAATCGAGTTTCGGTCCCGAAACGCCCTTGGAAACGCAGAAGCCTGAAGCCCACGAGCGATAGCCTTCCTTGAGCGGCTGGAAGGTACACGCGATTCCCATCGAGCGCACTTTTGTAACTGCAGGGGACCACATCGACTGGATGATGGTTTCGCCGGAGGCCATGAGGTTGACGGACTCGTTGAAATCCTTCCAGAACGCGCGGAATTGGCCGGCCTTCTTGGCTTCGGTCAGGATTTTCATGGTGAGATCGATCTCAGCCTTGGTCATGTTGCCCTTGTCGGCATATTTGTGCTGACCGGTGGCTTCGACAACCATCGCGGCATCCATGATGCCGATCGACGGAATGTTGAGTATCGAGGCCTTGCCTTTGAATTCGGGGTTGAGCAGTTCGGCCCACGATGCAATCGGCCGCTTGATCAGGTCCGGTCGAATGCCAAGCGTATCGGCATTGTAGACGGTCGGGATCAGGGTCACGAATTCAGTCGGCTTGGCCGAAAATTTCTTGGAGTTCGCGCCCTCAAGATAAAGCACTTTCCATGGTGCCGTGCCGTGATCGCCGATCTTTTTGCCGTTCGGCAACTGGCCCTTGGTAAAGACCGGGGTGATGTTGTCGAACTCCTTGATCTTTTTGGAGTCGAGCGCAAAAATATTGCCCGAGGGCACCAGCTTCTTCAGTGCGAAATATTCCGTATCAAGCACATCGAATGAATTCGGCTGGGTGATGACGCGCTTGGTGACATCGTCGGTCGTCACCGTGATGTATTCGATCTTGATGCCGGTATCTTGGAAACATTTCTTCGAGATTTCGTCGCCTTCGTTCACCGCCGTTCCGAGATAGCGCAGAACCTTTGGCTCGGCTGACTGAACATAGGGAAATCCGGTAATCGCACCCGAGCCCGCTGCAAGGCCAACCGCTCCGGCGGCGCCCTTGAGCAAAGAGCGACGGTTAATGCTTTTGTTCATTTTCAATCGATCGGTCATGGTCATCTCCAAAGATGTCAGGCCGCCTTTTCAGGCGACGTGACGGTTGCAAAACTGCGGGTCTTCAGTGGGCTTGCGAGCGCGGGGTTCCAGGTGGCAACAACTTGCTCGCCGACGCAGTAGTTGGCTGCGTCAAACTGATTTTCCGTGAGTTGGGCGGAGATGTCGGCTCCCCCCTCGGCGGCAATTACGACGAGGACATAGGTGCCCTGGTATTCGACTTCGCTGACAGTGCCCGCGATCGACGGACCATCGACGGCTTCGCCCAGCTTTTTCAGCATAAGACGATCATTGCGAACGGCGAAGGTCTCGTCTCCGACGGCGATGACATTGTGGCCGCCAATGAACTTCGCCGCGAATTCCGTTCGCGGGTGGTTGAAGATTTCGCGCGGAGAGCCTTGCTGTTCAATCCTCCCGGCATTCATCAGAACCACGATATCGGCCAGCGCCATCGCCTCATCCTGACCGTGGGTGACATGGATGAAAGTGATGCCAAGCTCGCGTTGAAGCCTTTTCAGCTCCGCTCGCATCCGTAGCCGCAAAAATGGATCAAGCGCGGAAAGCGGTTCGTCCAATAGCAGGATCGAAGGAGAGGTAATCAAGGCTCGAGCGAGCGCCACGCGTTGCTGCTGGCCACCCGAAAGCTGCAGTGGGAGCCGCGCGGCATAAGCCTGCATGTCGACAAGTTCGAGCAGCTTTTTGGCTTCGGCATGGCGCTTTGCCTTGGCGATGCCTCTCATCTTCAAGGCGAAGGCAACATTGTCGATCACGGAAAGATGCGGAAACAGCGCATAAGACTGGAACATCATCGCCGTGCTGCGTTCGGCAGGGGGCCGATCGGTCACATTTTTCGGGCCGACGATAATGTCTCCGGATGTCACGGATTCATGGCCCGCGATCATTCGCAACGTGGATGTCTTGCCGCAGCCGGAAGGTCCAAGCAGGCAGCAATAGGAGCCCGCCGGAATCTTGAGGTTTATGGCGTCAACGGCGGTGACATTGCCGAACATCTTCGTCAATTGCACCAGTTCCAACGCTGCTGTGGCCGTCATCCGCATCCCGTCCGCACTGTCTTACCGAGGGTCGTCTACCGAGGGTCGCCTGCCGAGGTTCGGGGCAGCCTTGGCGCTCCAACAGGCTCTCTGGGGAAAGGACAAATGCAACGCGTATGCCACCGACGCGCTCACCCGATACGGTCGCGCTACTTCCTGCCGCGACATACGAGCCAACCGCCTCAGCGGCCAACCCGGCTGCGAAGATCATTCGAATAGCCCCGTCCAATCCGCCCCTTCAAGGCCGATGGCCGCAGATGGTCCAATCAATTCATACTCGCAATATCAAGGAAACCGCGGGCCGATCAAAATCACTTCAATCCGGCCGTCGATTGCTCTAAGTTTAAGCAATCGCCTCAATAATGAGGCATATTATTGATCACGATTGGGTTTGGTACCGGCAAGCAACCGCCGAATTGAATTTCCTCGTCGTTGCTTCCCGGAGCCTGTCATCGGGCGCGCATTTCGCGCGACCGGTTGGTGCGCTCTCGCGATTGCTTAACCCGCTTGCACGGAGGACTGAGACTTGTGAAGTTCGACGAGCTCAGCCAACGAATTGACTGTTAGATCCGGCTCGGCGGTTGCGGCAAGCGTTGCTCCGGTTCCCTTTTTGCCGTAGCGACGATTGACCCAGACGGTTGTCAAGCCAAACTGCCTCCCCGGAATCATGTCGTGGTGTTTGCTTTGCGCAACGTGCAAGATCTCGCTTTTCTGAATTCCGGATGCTGCAAATCGCCTGATCGCTTCCTCGAAATGGGGAAGTCCGGGTTTGTATGATTTGACATCCTCGGCAGTAACGACGGTTGAAAACGGTACTTCAAGCAGCTTCAAGGTACTCAAGATCGAAGCATTATCGACGTTGGAAAGTATCCCGAGTTTGTAGCCACGCGAGAGATAGCGGAGACTTTCGACCGTATCGGGGAACGGTTTCCAGCAGCGGACGGAATGCGCGAATGCTTCCGCGCGTTCCGGACTCTCGTCCCATCCAAATTGCTCCTCGATATCGCGCCAAGCTCGTCGAAGCACGTCGGGATAAAGCAGCGCCGGGCGGACTTGTTGATGCTTTGCCTGCATGAGCGCGAAAGTCGACACGACGAGATCCGGCGGCACGGCCGATTGCATGTCCAAAAGCCAGGGGTGGACCAAATCCGAAATTCCGCTGTCCCAGTCGATGAGGGTCCCGTAGCAATCGAAGGTAAGTGCTTTAAAACGTTCAAAGTCGATCACCGCGTTTTGTCCCTTGCATGGTTTTGTTTCTGACGAAGTTGATCGCGGACGCGATCGGAAGACTCGATGGTTTGCTCCACGATCAATCGGCAGGCTTCGTCGATATTGTTGTCGCGCACTGCGGCGATGATCGTGAGATGGCTTTCTACCCACCCGGGGCTCAATCCGTGGCTCGCCCACAGCGGAAGCAGATAGCGATTGATGCTCCGATACAGGTTAGCGATCTGCGCGAGCAACCGCGGACGCCCGGCTTGCTGATAAAGGCTTCTGTGAAATTCCCAATGCAGATCCGCCCTATCCAGCGGGTCGGATGTTTCCGCTGCCCGCTGCAGTATTTTTTCCGATTGCATGAAGTCGGCTGGTGTCAGCCTCGGCGCCGAGCGTCGCAAAGCCTGAGGCTCGAGCAAAGCCCTCAGCTCGGCGATATCCAGGAAGTCGTCCTCCGAAATATCGGTGACCGTCACGCCACGATTGGGATGCAGCACGGCCAGACCGTCTGCGATCAGCCGCTGCAGAGCTTCCCGCACGGGAACGACGCTAACCCCGAATCTGGCGGCCACGTCGTTTTGCTTGAGCTGCGTCCCGCCGGCGATCGCACCCTCGAGTATTGCTCGGCGCAGTGAGCGGGCGATCAGTTCCGGCGTCGAGGTCTTCTGCGCCGCGTCGAATTCAAAAGTACCAACCAAAGCCATCTTGACACATTTCCCGGAAGATTCGACTATCTATAATCTACAATCGATAATTCGGCAAGGTCGCGATGTCGCGATTCTGCGGCGTTCACGCGTTTCCAGGAGATTTTCATGACGGATTTTTCGACGCCGGCCCCAATCGCGTCCGCCTTAACGCAAAAGGTCGGTAGATCATCGTTCGCCCGCTCCGCTCTCGCGGCTACGGTCGGCACGACCATCGAATGGTACGATTTTCAGATCTACGGCCTTGCGGCTGCTTTGATCTTCAACAATCAGTTTTTCCCGAATTTCGATCCCGTTGCCGGAACACTGCTGTCGTTCGCAACCTTCGCCGTTGGCTTCCTCGCCCGGCCGATCGGCGCCATTATATTCGGCCACATGGGCGATCGCCTGGGACGCAAATCGACCCTGATCGCCACGTTCATGCTGAGCGGCATCGCAACGCTTCTCGTCGGGTGCCTGCCGACATACGAAACCATCGGTGCCCTTGCGCCCGCATTGCTCGTCCTGCTTCGCCTGCTGCAAGGAATCGGCCTCGGCGGCGAGTGGGGTGGCGCCGTCCTGGTGATGACGGAAGGCGGTTCGCAAAAACGGCGGGGATTACTGGGAAGTTTGCCGCAACTCGGATCGCCGGGCGGCCTCGTCATCGCGACTCTGTTGTGATCGGCGCTTTCGCGCGGGTTTCGATGCCCGAAACTGCAGCTTTCGCGGAGGCGAAGCGAACCAAGTCGATCGCTTCGTTTCCGCTCCGTGAGACCCTTGGTACGCAATGGCGCGAGGTTTTGCTCGCGGCCGGCCTGTTTCTCGTCACCAGTGGAGGATTTTACGTCTACGTGACGTTCATGGTGGCCTATGGTTCGACAAGCTTAGGCTTGCCTCGAACTCTCATGCTCGACGGCGTGCTCGCCTTTGCGATCACGGAGCTTCTTGTCATCGTACCGGTGTGCGCGTTTTCCGATCGGATCGGCCGAAGGCCGGTCTTCATTGCGGCGGCGCTGTTTACGATTGCGTTCGCGTTTCCGCTGTTCTGGCTCGTCAATACCAAGACGCCGGCATTGATCCTGCTCGGGATGGGCATCGGGGGCGTGGCTAACGGCGTCCTTTTCGGGATCATGGGATCATTCGGGCCGGAGCTGTTCAAGACGGCGGTGCGTTATACCGGCGCTTCGCTCGGCTATCAGTTGTCCGCCGCATTGGGAGGCGGGCTGACCCCATTGATCGCGACGGCACTCGTCAAATGGGCGAACGGAAGTTACTGGCCCGCGCCGGCATGGCTGGCGGCTTTGGCGCTGGTCAGCCTTTGCGCCGCTCTTTTCGCGCCGGAAACACGAAACAGGTCGCTCGCTGCAAACGACGACCGCTGAGTCAAATCAAGAGCAATACCCGCGGCCCTGATAACCTCGGAACCGAACAACATCAAAAAACGCCCCGGCGCGAGCAGGGGCGTTTTGAAATTCGGCTCAAAACCTTAAAGCTTGAGGCCTCAGTCCTTCTTGAGGAAGCCCGAGAACTTCTTCTGGAACCGGGAGACGCGGCCGCCGCGATCCAGCATCTGCTGGGCGCCGCCGGTCCAGGCTGGATGCGACTTGGAATCGATGTCGAGATTGAGCTTGTCGCCTGCCTTGCCCCAGGTGGAACGGGTCTGATACTCCGTTCCATCGGTCATGACGACCGTAATCATATGATATTCCGGGTGAATTTCGGCTTTCATGGCATATCCTTCGGCGCGCGGGCGCCTGCATTTCGGCGGCTTTTGGGTTGGATTTGGGCTGCTCTATATCGCACGAAGGCGCCTGAGACAAGTATCAACCGGATTTGCCAGCGAGGCCGGGGGCGCCTATCTCAGGCGGAGCAAAGCGGATGGTCGGATCTCATGAGTGCAGTCGAACGGCTTGAAGACCAGCGCGGCGCGAAGTCGCAGCCAGAGCGGCCGGATACCGCCGCCGAGCCCTCCCTTGTCGATGTCGTGGCCGCGCCGATCGCGGTGCCCGGCCGTGCCAAGCTGCGTCCGCTGCTGGCGCTGGCGCCTTATGTCGCGCGCTACCGGGGACGCGCGATCCTTGCCCTCGTCGCGCTGACCATTGCGGCGCTGACCACGCTGATCGTTCCGGTCGCGGTGCGGCGGATGATCGACTTCGGATTCACGCCCGAAGGCATTGCGATGATCAACAGCTACTTCAGCGTGATGATCGCGGTGGTCGCCGTGCTCGCCGGCGCCAGTGCCGCGCGCTATTATCTGGTGATGACCATCGGCGAGCGGATCGTCGCCGATCTGCGGCGCGACGTGTTCGAGCATCTCACCGCGCTGTCGCCGGTGTTCTTCGATTCCGCCCGCAGCGGCGAACTGGTCTCCCGGCTGACCGCCGACACCACGCAGATCAAGTCTGCGGTCGGCGCCTCGGTGTCGATCGCGCTGCGCAACCTGATGCTGTTCGCCGGTGCGACCACGATGATGGTCATCACCAGTCCGCGGCTGTCCGGGTTCGTGCTGGCCGCGATACCGCTGATCGTGGTGCCGCTGGTGGCGTTCGGCCGCTGGGTGCGGCGGCTGTCGCGCGGCGCGCAGGATACCTTGGCGGATGCGTCGGCCTATGCCGCCGAACTGATCGGCGCCATCAGAACAGTGCAGGCCTATACCAACGAGCGGCTGGCGAATGCGCGCTTCGGCGGCGAGGTCGAGCAGGCCTATGAGGCCGCGCGCAGTTCCACCCGCGCGCGGGCGGTGCTGACCGCGATCATCATCTTCATCATCTTCACCAGCGTCGTCATCATCCTCTGGGTCGGGTCCCACGACGTCATGGCCGGTGTTATCAGTCCGGGCCGGCTCGGCCAGTTCGTGCTGTACGCCGCGTTCGCCGCGACGAGTCTCGGCCAGCTCAGCGAAGTCTGGGGCGAAGTGTCGGCGGCCTCCGGCGCCGCCGAGCGGCTGTTCGAAATTCTGCATGTCAAATCGGCGATCGTGGCTCCGGCCTCGCCGCGTGCGCTGCCGCAGCCGGCGCGTGGCGACGTCGTGCTCGACAAGGTCAGTTTCGCCTATCCGACGCGGCCTGATGCGCTGGCGGTCGATGGCGTGTCGCTGTCGGTGAAGGCTGGCGAGAAGGTCGCCATCGTCGGCCCGTCGGGCGCGGGCAAGAGCACGCTGTTTCATCTGCTGCTGCGGTTCTACGATCCCGCCGGCGGCATGATCTCGTTTGACGGCGTTGCCATTCGTGACGCCGATCCGCGCCAGGTGCGCGCGCGGATCGCGCTGGTGCCGCAGGACGCCGTGGCGTTTGCGGCGACTGCGCGGGAGAACATCCGCTTCGGCCGGCCCGACGCCACCGACGCCGAGGTCGAACGCGCGGCGGATCTGGCCCATGCCAGCGAATTCATCCGCCGCCTGCCGGGCGGATTCGAGGCGCTGCTCGGCGAGCGCGGCGTCACGCTGTCCGGCGGCCAGCGCCAGCGCATCGCAATCGCCCGCGCCATCCTGCGCGACGCGCCGTTGCTGCTGCTCGATGAGGCGACCTCATCGCTCGACGCGGAATCCGAAACGCTGGTGCAGACCGCGCTCGAGGAACTGATGCGCCATCGCACCACGCTGGTGATTGCGCATCGCCTTGCCACCGTGCTGTCCTGCGACCGCATCCTGGTGATGGACCAGGGCCGCATCGTCGAGCAGGGTACCCATGCCTCGCTGGTCGCCGCCAATGGGCTCTATGCACGGCTAGCAAGGCTGCAGTTCGAAGGAGTGTAGGGCGTCCGATAGCGTTGCAACGAACGAACAATGAGTCCGATCGATGAAATCCGCCTTGAACCTGTCGGCTCAATGTCGGCGGGTGTTAGGGGCGTTCAAATGAAACGACGCGAATTTTTCACGCTTGTCGGCGGCGCCGGGGCATGGCCGCTCAAATCGGGCAACTGCCGGGTCCGATCTGGCGGATATGCGGATGCATCGGACAGGTATAGACCGTTCCCTCCGGAACGTCGGCCTGCGTTCGCCGGAGTTGATGGCCGTCATCGAGGGTGGTTCGTCGCCCTGATCTACATGCTTTGCGTGTTGGCGCCGGCAATCTCGTTCGCGTTGCCCGGCTCACAGGCCGTGTCTCCATGCCTGACCGACGCCAGTCATGTGCCCGGGATGGTCGAGGTATCGACCCGACATGTCCACAACGATGGCCATGTGCACGATCACTCCGGCGGACATTCCCATGCGAATTCCGCCGGCGACTACCGTGCTATGTCGATGGCGCTGAACACCCAGTCGGTCCCAGAGAAAGCTCCGCATTCGTCCGACGGGCAATGCTGCGGGCTGATGTGCGTCACCGCGCTTCCGGCGACGCTGCTCGATATCGTGAAGCCTTCCGCGCCGACAGCGCTTTGCGAGGTCGAAGGCACCCGCAAGGTGGCCGATAACGCTCCCCCACGGCACTATCGTCCCCCCATTTCCTGACCTGACTTAAAATGACGCGGTGCCGCGCCCGCTGAGGGCACGCGCGCCTGTGGTCCATCGTCAGTTCAGGAAAACAAAATGCTTGCGCAGTTTGGGGCGCTTCTCGCCGCCGTTGGTTCGGTGGTCGAGAGACTATTCGCTATCAGATTTCGAACATTCGGGGGGATGACCGCTGCGGCGTTGATGCTGGGGGCGTGCATGCCGACGACGGTGCCGCTTGCCGGCGCCGATCCCGCTGATCCTGGCGCGAAGGTCGCCGGGGTCGGCTACCGTTCCACGGTGGCTCCCTACAACAGCCTTCGCCCCACCGCTCCGTCTTCGTGGCGCGAGCAGAACGACCGCGTCGCTCCGGCGCCGAAGTCGGACCGGTAGGAGCGGGTGATGTACAAAAAATTCGAAATCGTCCCGACTCAAGCTCCAGTAAGTCGGCTTCGATTGAAGCCTGCGTACTTTGCCGCACTGCTTTCGACGCTTGCATTGTCCGGATGCGCAACATTCTCGCCCGATGGCGGAATGACGGTCGTTGCAAATGTTGCGGGTGAGACCCTCAAGAAGGATGTTATTTCCATTCGCACGACCGACGATGCGGAGAAAGCGCGCAATGCTGTTCAGCGTCTTCTTAGCCGTCCTTTGACCGTCGATTCGGCGGTGCAGATCGCGCTCCTGAACAATCGGGGTTTGCAAGCGTCGTACAATGAACTGGCTTTGGCCGAAGCGGACATGGTTCAGGAAAGCCTGCCGCCCAATCCGACCTTCTCGATCTACCGCATCGCCGGAGATGGTGCGCTTGAAGCCGAGCGTCAGGTCGTTGGCAACATCTTGGCCCTGTCGACTCTGCCATTTCGGTCGGAGATCGCGCGGCAACGTTTCCAGCAGGCGCAACTGCGCGCGGCGGAGGAGACGCTGCGGCTCGCAGCAGACGTCAGGCGAGCATACTTTCGCGCGGTCGCCGCCAACGAACTGGTCGGGCTATTGACCGACGCCAAGTCCATGGCGGAATCGACAGCCCGGCTTGCGTCGAAACTCGGCCAGACCGGCGCATTGAACAAGCTCGATCAGGCGCGTGAACAGGTCTTTTATGCGGAAACGACGGCGGATCTGGCGACCGTCCGTCAGGATGCCACCAGTTCGCGCGAACGCCTGAGCCGCCTGCTCGGCCTGTGGGATGGCGATCTCGGTTTCCGGCTGCCGCAGAAGCTGCCCGACTTGCCGCGGCGGCCGCTGTCGCTGCCCGGCATCGAGGTCGATGCGGTCGAACATCGGATCGATCTGCAGATCGCCCGGATGGAACTCGACGCCCTTGCGAAATCTCTCGACCTTACCCAGGCAACACGCTTCGTCACGCTGCTCGATGTCGCGGGGGTCGACAGGAAAACGCGCGATCCGTCGGGTCTTACTTATAACGAGCGTGGGTTCGACGTGCAGTTCCAGATTCCGATTTTCGACGGTGGCGAGGTTCGCGTCCGGCAGGCTGCGGAAACCTACAATCAGGCATTCAATCGCCTCACTGAGAAAGCAGTGAACGTCCGCTCGGAAGCGCGCGATGCGTTCCGGATCTATCGCTCGGCTTACGATATCGCCGGGCACTATCAGCGCGAAGTGGTACCACTTCGCGACATCATCTCCGATGAATCGAAATTGCGTTTCAGCAGCATGCAAATCGACGTGTTCACTTTGCTGGTGGACGCAACGCAGCGCATAGCCTCGTTGCGTGCCGCAATCGAAGCCAAGCGCGAGTTCTGGCTCGCTCAGTCGGAATTGAAGACCGCCGTGAACGGCGGGGGTGGCGGCGAAACGCAAAGGCAGACCCGTACCTCGGTCACTGCCCAAGCAGGCGGGGGCGGACAATAAATGGAGAAAGCCATGTTATCCCGACGAAGTTTTCTTGGCACGGCAACGGCGCTCGCAAGTGCAACGGCGATCAGCGGGCGTGTTCAGGCGGCAAATATCCCCGAAGCGCCGATCATGGACAAGGTGACGATGCAGCCGCCGCTTTATCCAACGAGCGGCCCGGACTATCGGCCGGTCGTCACGCTGAACGGGTGGACGCTGCCGTGGCGGATGAACGGCGACTGGAAGGAATTCCATTTGGTTGCCGAGCCGGTCGAACGCGAACTTGCCGAAGGCATGAAGGCATTTCTGTGGGGCTACAACGGCCAGGCGCCCGGTCCGACCATCGAAGCGGTCGAAGGCGACAAGGTCCGCATCTTCGTCACCAACAAGCTGCCCGAATACACCACCGTCCATTGGCATGGTGTAATCCTGCCAAGCGGGATGGACGGCGTCGGCGGACTGAACCAGCCGCATATTCAGCCCGGCAAGACCTTTGTCTATGAATTCGAGATGAAGCATAGCGGTACGTTCATGTACCACCCGCATTCGGACGAAATGGTCCAGATGGCGATGGGCATGATGGGAATGATCGTCGTGCATCCGCGCGACGCGACCTTCAGGCCTGTCGACCGCGACTTCGTCTTTATCATGAGTACCTACGATATCGATCCCGGCACCTATCTGCCGAAGGTCAGCGAGATGACCAACTTCAACATGTGGACCTGGAACAGCCGCGTGTTTCCCGGCATCGATCCGCTGCCGGTGCGTCTGGGGGACCGCGTACGGGTGCGCATTGGCAATCTCACGATGACCAATCATCCGATCCATCTCCACGGTCACAACTTCGCGGTCAGTTGCACCGACGGCGGTTGGGTGCCTGAAAGCGCGCAATGGCCGGAAGTGACGACCGACGTGCCCGTGGGTGCGATTCGTGCCTTCGACTTCACCGCCGACAATCCCGGTGATTGGGCGTTTCACTGCCACAAGTCGCATCACACCATGAACGCGATGGGTCACGACGTGAAGAACCTCATCGGCGTCTCGAAGAAGGACCTTGCGAAGGCGGTCGGCAAGCTGGCGCCCGACGCGATGGTGATGGGTTCGACCGGAGGGGCTATGGGCGAGATGGAGATGCCGATGCCGGACAACACGCTGATGATGATGATGACCGGTTCGGGACAGTTCGGTCCTATCGAAATGGGCGGAATGTTCACCGTGATGAAGATTCGCGAAGGGCTTGCGCGCGACGATTACAAGGACCCCGGTCCCTACAAGTTTCCCAAGGGTACGGTCGCCTATGAGATCGAGGCGCCGCAGAGCGAAGCGCCACGCCAGGCCGACAGCAAGACCAAAGTCAAGCCGCCGGAGCGGAAGCAGATGAAGGGCATGAACATGAAGGGGATGAAGGGAATGTAGCGTAAACGGAATCGCATCGACACATTCAAACCACAGGAGCCACAATGAAGCTATTTCTATCGGCGGGAGCCGCCGCGCTGGCCGCAGTCCTAGCCTGCGTTCCCGTCCACGCCGAAGGCGAGCATGGCGGCCACGCGCACGACGACACGTTTTCGTCCGGCGAGCCGGGCAATGCGAAGAAGCCTGCGAGACTCGTGCAGGTCACGATGACGGAAGCCGACGGCAAGATGCTGTTCACCCCGAGCGGGATCGCGATCAAGAAGGACGAGCAGGTCAAGTTCATGCTGCGCAACAGTGGAGAACTGGACCACGAATTCGTTCTGGCGACCACAGGAGAAAATCTCAAGCACGCCGAAGCGATGCAGAAAAATCCGGACATGGAGCACGACGATATGAACGCCAAGAGGCTCGCTCCGAAGCAGACAGGCGAGATGGTCTGGAAATTCAGCAACGCCGGCGAATTCGAATATTCGTGTCTGATACCGGGTCACCGGGAAGCCGGAATGATCGGAACGGTTATTGTCAAGTAACGCCGAAACTCGAAAGGAAAGAACATGAACAACAGCAAACTCGCAGCAGCAACCCTTGCACTCTCCCTTTTCACTTCGCTCGCGGCATCCGCCCAGGACGCGATGGTCAAGGCCGCGTCCAGGATCCCGCGATGCTGAAGCAGGTGAAGGTCGGGGACAAGGTGCAGTTCGAAGCCGGGCGAGTAAATGGGCAGATCGCCGTTACCTCCCTTCAGAAATCGAAATAGCGCTCACACTGAGGAACCCGACTCCATGAATGGCGGGGGGCGGTTTGATGCTCGCCCCCACCCTTCAATGAAGACAAAATTCTTACACAATCCGAAACATCGCAGGAGAAACTAAGTGTCGAAAATGACTTCAATGGCTGCCGTTGGCTTGATCGCGGTGAGCCTGTTTGGTAGCGCCGCGCATGCCCATCCGCAGCTCCAATCGGCCGAGCCCGCTGCTGGAGCGGCCATCACGGCGCCGCCCAAGCAAATCAAGATTACGTTCAATGAAAACTTGATGGTGCAATTCTCCGGCGTCGAATTGAAAGACCAGGCCGGCAAGATGATCACAACCGGAAAAGCGACGGTCGATCCAGCCAACAAGAAATTGCTGGTAGTGCCGGTTAAAGAACAGTTGGCCCCCGGGGACTACAAGGTCGAATGGCACGCCGTGTCGGACGATACCCACCGTGTCAAAGGCAGCTACTCGTTCAGCGTGGCCCGATGATGATCGAGTCCGGACTCGTCGTCGCGCGGTTTCTGCATTATGTGTCGGTAGCCACGCTCGCTGGAGCGTCATTGTTCCCGCTCTACGCGCATCCGCGCAGCTTTGGTCGCCGGCCAATAGCGCTCATTCGCTGGCTGCAGACGGTGCTTTTTATCGCGGCCAACGTCGCGCTTCTTAGCGGCATCCTCTGGTTTGTCTTCACCGTGGCAAACATGAGCGGCACGTTGGATGGCGTCCTGGATCGGGAGATGCTGTCCTCGGTATTGGGCGACACCAGCTTCGGCAACGTATGGATTGCGCGGCTCGTCCTCTCCATTCTGACTATCGTCGTGATTTGGAATCGTTTCGATTCAAAGTCCAGCCCCCGCTGGGATGCGATCGTGCCGGTTCTGGCTGCGGCGCTTTTGATCTCCTTGGCCGGCGTCGGTCACTCCCAGGTCGAAGAGGGGATCGCCGGCATGGTTCATGTGGTTTCCGATGCGGCACACCTGCTTGCCGCCGGCGCGTGGTTAGGCGGTCTGGTGCCGCTCGCTCTCATCCTTGTGGCGTATAATCGGGATCGCGGGACCACGCGGGACCTGGATCAAATTTTGATGCGCTTTTCCGGAATGGGTTATGTCGCGGTCGCCACGCTCGTCGGATCAGGGCTGATCAACAGTTGGTATCTGGTCGGGACCGTTACCGGCTTGCTGACGACCCAGTACGGGCAATTGCTCGTTGTGAAATTGGCGCTGTTTGCCGGAATGCTTTTGCTGGCGGTCATCAACCGGTTCTGGCTCGTTCCGTCGATGAGCAAAGCCCGCGCGGATGGCGGCAGATCGTCGGTCTGGACTGGCCGACTGCGCAACCATGTGCTCGGCGAACAGTTTTTGGGATTAATGGTTCTTCTGATCGTGAGTGTTTTGGGAACGATCCGACCGGCAATCGGTCAATGATAGAGAACGGTTGTTCGTTCGGCGATCGGGATATGCGGGTGCGTGCTGCCGCAGGTTGATGGCCAGCGTCGGATTAAAGTTAACTCTATGGATTTTGGCACTTTTTGGCGATTTTGCTATCGCTTGCTGGCGAACATGTGAAGTGAACCCGCCTTTCAAAGTTCCGTGTCCCATGTGATGATAGGTGATGGATCTTCGCCGACTCATCGGTCGTTTGCTCGCGGCACTTGTTATAGCAGGGCTCGCTGCTGCGCCCCTGCTGACGCCAGCGGCTGCGAAATGGTGGGCTGTCGCCGAGATGACCGGCATGTCATCGATTTCCGAAGACATGCCCTGCTGTCCGGACGAGCAGAAGAGCAAAGACTGCCAAGACTGTCCGCTTGTGGCCATGTGCGTATGGAAGACGACGCAAGCTGATCCTTCGATGGCTGCTGCAATTCCGATGCGGTTGCCAACCCGAACCGCGCTTCGCGCGCTCGACGAAACGCTTTCCGACGGCCTCGACCGTCCTCCCCCCGACCATCCTCCAAGAAACTTGGACTGATCGGCGTTTCGACGCCTTCCGCTGCCGCGCGCCTTGAGCGTGCGGAACACGCGTGCCGCCCTGCGGCAGATCCAGGATAATCGAGGATTCAAAATATGAAGACGTTTCACTTTTCGCGCGCCGCTGGGGCGGCGCTGGCTGCCTTTGCCGTGATCGGTGCTGCCACAGCCGCACTCGCCGACATCAAGGACTACAAATTCGAACTCGTCGATCAGACCGTCCAGGCCGGCCCCGACAAGGTCATCACCGTAAGGCTGATGAACACCAAGACCGGTAAGCCAGTCCCGGACGCCGTCATCTTCGCGACCCGTCTCGACATGGCGCCTGACGGCATGCAGGAGATGGCCATTCTCGCAAGTGTCGCCGCCGCGTTGATCGCGGCGGCAGGTGGCGGGTTCGTCATCGGCGGCGCGGAGCGGACGCTGGCGCATCCCATTGCCGTGGTCGCTCCTGCGGCGCAGGGGAGCCGCGGGCCGATCTACTATCAGGATCCGGACGGGCGCCCGTTCTACTCGCTTACGCCCAAGCAGACCTCCGACGGACGTGATTATCGCCCGGTGCCGTCGGACGCAGACATCAGCTTCGAGGGCGGTCCGGACTCCCAACCAGCCGCTGCGGCCCAGTCGGAGCGCAAGATCAAATACTACCGCAATCCCATGGGACTGCCGGACACGTCGCCGACACCAAAGAAGGACTCGATGGGGATGGACTACATCCCGGTCTACGAGGGCGAGGATACCGGCGACGGCTCCGTCAAGCTGTCGCCCGGCAAGATCCAGCGCACGGGAGTCAAATCCGAGCCCGCAGCGCGGCGCGTCATCCGGACGACCATCCGGGCTCCCGGCACGATCCAGCTCGATGAGCGTCGGGTGTCGGTCATCTCAATGAGATCGGAAAGCTGGATTCAGAAAGTGTCGAACGTCACCACAGGCTCCAGGGTCAGCAAGGGCCAGCCGCTGATGGAGATTTACAGCCCTGCGGTCTCATCCGCCGCGGCCGAATACCTTGCGACGATCGGATCGAAGATGACCAGCGGAGAAGGATCGTACGGGCGCGGGTCGCGGCAGCGGGTCATGAACCTCGACGTTCCGGAGCCGGCGATCGTCGCCATGGAGAAGAGCCGTACCGTTCCGATCGCGATCGAGTGGTCGGCCCCACGAGACGGCGTCGTGCTGGAGCGCAACGCCGTCGAAGGAATGCGGGCGCAGCCGGGCGACGTTCTGTTTCGCGTCGCAGACACGTCCGTCGTCTGGGCGATGGTCGACGTCGCGGAGCGCGATCTCGGTGCGCTGGCAGTCGGGCAGCCGGTCATCGTGAAGGCGCGGAGTTTTCTGGGACGCGATTTCGTTGGGAAGATCAGCGTCGTCTATCCACAGGTCAATCGGGAGACCCGCACCGCGCGCGTCCGGATCGAATTGGCAAATCCGGACTTCGCACTGCTTCCCGACATGTACGTCGACGCCGAAATCAACACCGGCAGTCCGGAGCCCGTTCTCGCCGTTCCGGACGGCGCCGTTTTGGATACCGGCAGCCGCCAGGCCGTCTTAGTCGACAAAGGGCAAGGCAGGTTCCAACCGCGCACCGTGAAGCTGGGCCATCGGGGCAACGGTTACGTCGAGGTCCGCGAGGGCGTCGCCGAAGGCGAGCCCGTCGTGGTGTCGGCCAACTTCCTTATCGATGCCGAAAGCAACCTGAAGGCGGCCCTCAAAGGGTTCTCGGAAGCGGGAGGCCAGCCATGATCGCTCGCCTGATCGCCTGGTCGGCGCGCAACCTGCTGCTGGTCTTTTTTGGCGCCGGCTTTGCCGCCGCTGCCGGCATTTACGCCCTGATCCATCTTCCGCTGGACGCCATTCCGGACCTCTCCGACACCCAGGTGATCGTCTATACTGAGTATCCGGGTCAGGCCCCACAGGTCATCGAGGACCAGGTCACCTATCCGCTGACGACCGCGATGCTGACCGTGCCGCGCTCCAAGGTCGTGCGCGGCTTCTCTTTCTTTGGGGTGTCGTTCGTCTACGTCATCTTCGAGGACGGGACCGACATCTACTGGGCGCGATCGCGCGTGCTCGAATTTCTCAACAGTGCGACCTCGCGACTGCCGGCCGGAGTGACACCGACGATCGGTCCGGACGCGACAGGTGTGGGCTGGGTCTACCAATATGCGGTGATGTCTAAGGAACTGAACCTTTCCGACACGCGGACGATCCAGGACTGGAACCTGAAATTCGCGCTCGCCAAGGCCGAAGGCGTCGCCGAGATCGCGAGCGTCGGTGGCTTCGTCAAGCAATACAACGTGATCCTCGATCCTCTGCGCATGCGCGATCTCGGCATCACCATGCAGAAGATGCGCGACGCGATCCGTGCCAGCAACGCCGACGTCGGCGGTCGCACCGTTGAGCTTTCGGAGTTCGAATACGTCATCCGCGGCAAGGGGTACCTGAAGGGCATCAAC
>WNFI01126052.1_pt1 | contig 57376 bp, 43 predicted proteins | sample 5400471 | NCBI WGS metagenome assembly WNFI01 (sample SAMN13153348, study PRJNA577476) | soil metagenome | isolation source: 100 cm saprolite on Douglas fir-dominated hillslope | place: USA:California | collected 2013-09-17
AATCTCAACCATGGACGGTCCCCTTCAGCTTGGTTGCTCAACAACAAGCTTGGCACATTGATGCCGTTCGGGGGCCGTCCACCCCAACAGAGGCACAGAAAAGAGGAACTGCGGTGGAAGCACCGCGGCGGCGTCACCCCCACCCGCTCGCTGGCGCTCGCGGCCTCCCCCGCAAGGGGGAGGCAAATAATTGCTAGGACGCGCCGTAGGAGACGCCGAGGTCCTTTAGCCAGCGGCGGTAGGCGACCGCTAGCTTGTCGGAGCGGATGTGCAGCTCCTCGCGCAGGTCGAGCGGAATGCGCTCGGGGTGCTGGGTCTCGACGATCGCCTTGTCCTGCGCGAACACCATGTCCTGGCGGCGGAGGATGTCGGTCTCGGTCAGCTCCGGTCCGAAATTGATCGCGATGCCGAGCCGGATGATGCAGTTGAGCTCGTCGAGCGGCTGGGCGGTCAGAAAGGTCACGAAGCAGTCCTTGTCGCTGCCGAGATGCGCCTTGGCCGGATCGGCGATGCGCGTGAACTTCTCGAAACCGGCCGTGGTCGGCCGGAAACAGCGGTAGTGGTATTCGGAATTGACCGGCACCTGCCGGTGATCGCCGTAGGGCTGATAGACGCGCACGCCCGAGGTCTTGAGGCCGTCCGGTCCGGTGAAGACCTGGTAGTCGTTGACCTTGTCGGGCGTCTGCATGACGCCGTTCAGCCCCGCGTGCACGAACGGGAAGTGCGTGGCGTCGACGAAGTTCTCCACCGAGCGGAACGCGTTCGCATAGAACATGTACGGCCCAGCGTGAAACACCCGGAACGTCTTGTCGTCATGGCGCGGAAAGGCCGGGATGTCGTGCTGGGGCTCACCCAGCGACGCCCACACGAAGCCATAACGCTCCTCCGCCCGATGCGGAAATGCCCGCGCCTTCAGCGGCGGCGGCGTCTCCGGCTGGGCGGGGATCAGCACGCACTTCGCGTCGCAGTCGTAGCGCCAGCCGTGATACGGGCACACCACATTGCCGTCGACGACCCAGCCCTTCGACAGCTGCGCGCCACGGTGGATGCACAGGTCCTTCCACACATGCACCTTGCCGGCGTGCCGCCACAGGACGAGGTCCTCGCCCAGCAGCTTCGTGGCCAGGAGCTTGCCCTCCTCGACGTCCTTGGAGAAGGCGACGACGTGCCAGTCGTTGGCGAGGCACGCGTCGACGGCCTTGTCCTGGAGGGCCGGCGCAGACGTCGTCGCTGACATCGATCCTGACATTGGGGGGCAACGCTCCTATTCCGCGGCGGCTCCGGTCTGCAGCGAGTCCGCCCAGCGCTGCGACACGGTGCGGGCCGGCGCCTCGGCCTTGACGACGCGGCACAGGATGCCCTTGAGCGGGCTGGAGCCCAGCACCACGTCGCAGCTGTCGAGCGAATCGTCGACCAGCACGTTCGAGCACACCTCGAACACGCCGTGGTCGGGGCCGGGCGCCTCGGGCAGCCACCAGCCGTGCGGGATGCTGACCACCTTCTCGTGCGTGAGGTCGTTGAGCGTGACCTTCATGCGCAGCCGGCCGCGCACGGTCTCGATCCAGACATAGTCGTCCTTCTTGATGCCCAGCGCCTCGGCGGTCCTGATGTTCATCTCGGCGAACGGCTCGGTATTGAGCGAGCGCAGCGACTTCAGCTGGCGCCCCTGCGAGTGCCAGAACATCGGCTGCTTGACGCCCGTGTTCAGGATCAGCGGGTAGTCCTTCCAGCGCTCCGGCGTGCTGATCGGGCTTTCCGGCGGCTCGACATGCGCCGGCAGCGGGTCGTAGCCCCACTCCTTCATCATGGTCGAATAGATCTCGAATTTTCCGGTCGGCGTGCCGAAGCCCATCTTCTTGTACTTCTGGTACTCGACCGGGATCTCGATGCCGTGGTCCTTCTTCTTGAGCTCGTCCCAGGTGATGCCGAGCGGCTTCAGGCCTTCGTTGGCGAACTCCTCGAGCGACGGGAAATACTCCTCGAAGCCGAGCTTGCGCCCGAGCCCGATCGCGAACTCCCAATCCGAGCGCCGCTCGCCGATCTCGGCGAGCTTCTGCGACACGGTGTCCATGTAAGTGGCGTTCGGCCCCTTGGTGTGCAGATGGAAGCGCGGCTCGTCGCGCTCGAGATTGCCGGCGGCCGGCAGCACGATGTCGGCGTATTCGGCGGTCGGCGTCATGAACAGGTCCTGCACGACCAGGAGATCGAGCTTCTTCATCGCCTCGATGATCCGGCCGGTGTTCGGGAAGCAGGTCACCGTGTTGTTGCCGAAGACGACGTAGCCCTTCACCGGATACGGCTTGCCGCTCAGCATCGTCTGGTACAGCGATGGCGGATGCGCGTAGGCATAGGGCGTCAGGTTCAGCGCCTTGAAGCGGTCGCCGCCCAGGCGCTTCTTGTGCTGCTCGGGGGGCAGCTTGTCCCACAGCTCCGGATATTTGAGCTTGGGTGCCGGGTAGAAGACGTTGCCGCCCTTGACGTCGAGATTGCCCGAGATGCCCATCAGGATCAGCAGCGAGCGCGTCGCCTGGAACGTGTTGTTGCCGAGCTGGTCGGTGCCGTTGCCCCACACGATGGTGCCGGGGCGCGTGGTCGCGTAGGTGCGCGCCGCCTTGGCGATGAGCTCGGGGTCGCACCAGGTGATGTCGGCGACCTTGCTCAGCGGGTAGTCCTTCACCCGCTGCCGCAGCTCCTCGAAGCCGTGGCAGTACTTCTCGACGAACTCCTTGTCATAGAGCTCTTCGTTGATGATGATGTTCATCCAGCCGAGCGCCATCGCGGCGTCGGTCGCCGGACGCAGCGGCAGCCACATGTCGACCGGGCCGGCGGCCTTCGGCTTGCGCGGGTCGACGACGATGTTGACCGGCTTGCGGTTGAGCGCGTCGGTCACCGGCGTGTGGCCGATCAGGCCGTGGTCGTTGCTGGTGCGCTTCTGCGAGCCCCACTGCACGATGCAGTTCGGCTCGCCGTAGAAGTCCGGGATCGGCGTGGTGTCCCAGCCGTGCTGCGAGAAATTGCCGCTCGCCGTGACCTTGGACACGGCGACGCGCGGCCCATAGCAGAAATACGCGATCGCGGTGACGTTCGGCGTGCCGAACAAATTGGCGAGACGGCTCACGATATGCGTGTTGTTGACGCCGGTGCCGCGGCCGAACGCCACCGCCTCCGCACCGTGCTGCGCCTTGATCGCCTGCATCCTGGAGGCGACGTACTCCAGCGCCTCGTCCCAGGTGATGCGCTTCCACTTCCCGCTGCCGCGCTCGCCGGCGCGCATCAACGGATAGTCGAGCCGCTGGGCGTGATAGAGCTGCTCGACCGAGGCAGCGCCGGCCTTCGAGCACAGCGCGCCGCGGTTGATCGGGTTGTCGCGGTCGCCGATCACCTTGCGGATGGTGCCGTTGACCCGCTCGACGATCGTCCCGCAGCCGCCATGGCACATGCGGCACACCGCCTTGATCTGCTCGACGATCTCGGCGCCGATCGACCGTCCCGTACCCTTCTCAACTTGCGCGTCCACGGCCGGCCCTCCTTGGAAATGTGCTCGGACTCTGGGTATTTCATGTTTCATATCACGTTCCAGGGCCGGCGGACAACCGCGCCGCGCCGGCTCCAGGCGGCGTTCCGTCCCCGGAGCGCGGCTACGGCCGAGCGAGCTCCAGGCTCGCGGCTTTCAGGCGCCGCCGCGCCTCGGCGTCATAAGCCTGCCGGTCGGCGCGCACCTCGCGCAGGCCGTTGAAGTAGAGCCCGCTCCGCCCGGCGAGGGCGGGCGAGACGGCGAGATTCAGAATCGCCGCGGCGCCGTCTTCGACCCGGCTCACCGGCGTGACACCGGCCTGGCGGACCATGGTGGTGTTCATGTAGGTCGCCGGGTGCAGAGAGTTGACCGTGATGCCCGAGCCTTCGAGCTCACGCGCCAGGTCGACGGTGAACAGGATCTGCGCCAGCTTGCTCTGGCAGTAGGCGCGGGCACCGTCATAGCCGCGCGTCAGCATCAGGTCGTCGAAGTCGAGGGCCTGCTGTCCCGCCGACGCGACGTTAACGATGCGGGCCGGCGCGCTCTGGCGAAGGAGCGGCAGCAGCCGATGGGTCAGCAGGAACCCGGCGAGGTAATTGACCGCGAGGCGGAGCTCATAGCCGTCCGCGGTGGTCTGCCGCGACGGCCCGCCGCCGGCGGTGCCGATGCCGGCATTGTTGATCAGGATCTCGAGCCGGTCCGTCGTCTGTTGGACCGCATCGGCGAGCCGCCGCACCTCGGCCATCGTCGACAGATCCGCCGCCAGGAAGTCGGCGCGGCCGCCGCGGTCCTTGATCTCGGCGACGACGCGCTCGCCGCGCCCGCGGTCGCGGCCATGCACCAGCATGCGCGCCCCGGTTTCGCCGAGCCGCAGCGCAACCACCCGCCCCACCCCGTCGGTGGAGCCGGTGATCAGGGCCGTTTTTCCGGTCAGATCGGTCATGCGGAGCCTCCGTGGCCATCGCCGTAATACTTCAACCGGAACCTGCTAGAGCGGGTTCCATTTAGGCGGACTCAATTGCAATCACCTCTCCCACGGGGATGAGGTCGCGAGCGGCAGCGAGCGGGTGAGGGGCAACGCTTCAGCACCGCTCTGCTTTGTCATCACCGCGAAGCGGCGAGGCTTCCCCTCACCCGACCGCTGCCGCGGTCGACCTCTCCCCTCGGGAGAGGTGAATAGGCAGCCGGCATCACCCCGCGAGGGCGAACGGTCTGAAGCGCATGCCGTCGAGGGCCGCGGCGATCAGGCTGTGGCCGGTGATCGCCGACGTCTTCGGGTTGATCGGCGAGGCCAGCGCCAGGATTTCGAAATGGAGCGTGCCGAACTCGCCGTCGGCGTCGATGATGCCGAGCGGCCCCGCGACCTTCGGGTCCGAGCCGAGATGCACCGCGGTCCGGTCGAGGCCGAGGCTCGCCAGCGCGATCGTGGCGCCGACATTCGCATTCTGCGGATATTGGATGGCCGCATCGCGGGCACTGCCTTTGAAAAAGATCACCCGCTCGCGGTCGGCCGTGGGCCCGAGCAGCTTTTCTCCCGGCGTGCCGGTCCATGCTTTCGGGCCCTTCAGCGACGTGTAGGTCACCGACTTCAGCCCGGCCGTGCGCGCGGCGAGCAGGCCGTCGATGCCGGCCACCGCACCGGCCGCGATCCACAGGTCGCCGCCCTCCGCCGAAGCGGCCTCGAGCCGGCTTGCGAAGTCGCGGTCGGCCAATGCGCCCACGGACGCGATCAATAGGTCGGCGCCAGTGCTCAAAACCTGCGGGGCGAACCGTTTGGCCGCGGCATGCCCAGCCGCCTCGATGACCAGGTCGGGCTTGGTCGCCATGAGATCATTCAGCACCGCGACCACCGGAAAGCGGCCGTTGGCTTTCGCTTTCAGCTGGTCGATCCGCTCCGGCAGGTCCAGGACGCCGATCAGGGCGCCGATCTGACCGCGCCGCTCCAGGCACGTGACGATCTCATCGGTGATGGCGCCATAGCCGATCACGGCGATGCGGGTGGGCCGGCGCAGCTGGGTCATGACGAATGCCTTTCCAAATTTTCTGAAATGAAACATAAATAATGAATTGCCGACCCTGCAAGCGGGAGCGCCTGATGCCCTACGAGAGCCTGCGGCCCTATCTCGAGACGCTCGAAGGCAAGGGCCTGATGCGCTGGATCGATCGCGAGGTCGACAAGGATTGGGAGATCTCGGCCATCGGTCGCATGATCTTCCGCGGCATGCAAGAGCAGAGCCGCTATGGCTTCGGCTTTCGCAACATCAAGGGCTTTCCCGGCGGCCGGGTGGTGTCGGGCGTGGTCGCCGCGTCGACCCGGATGATGTCGATCGCGCTCGAATGCGAGCCGACACCGGCGGCGATCCACGAGCGGACGATCCGCGGCCTGGCCGCGCCGATCGAGCCGGTGATCGTGAAAAGCGGTCCGTGCAAGGAGGTGATCCTCTCCGGCCGCGACGTCGACCTCACCAAGCTGCCGGTGCCGATCTGGACCGCCGGCAAGGACGCCGGCCCGTACCTGACTCCGCTGTGGGTCACCAAGGACCCCGACAACGGGGTGCGCAACGTCGGCATCCGGCGCGGCCAGATCAAGGGCCCCAACAAGACCGGCATCCTGTTCGGGGCGCCCGATCGCGGCGGCGCCATCCACCACGCCAAATGGAAAGCGCGCGGCAAGCCGATGCCGGCGGCGCTCTATATCGGCGCCGACCCGGTGCATTACCTGGTGGCCCCCGGCCGCTATGGCGTGGACGAGCTCGCCATCGCCGGCGGCATCCGCGGCAAGGCCGTCGAGCTGGTCAAGTGCGAGACGGTCGACATCGAGGTCCCGGCGACGGCTGAGATCGTGATCGAGGGCGAGATCCCGACCGACTACGTCGAGCGCGAAGGCCCGTTCGGCGAGTTCACCGGCTTCATGGCGGGCGGACGCGAGTGCCCGGTGTTCAACGTGAAGTGCATCACTCATCGCAAGAATCCCATCCTGCTCGGCATCATCAGCCAGTTCCCGCCGAGCGAGAGCAGCATGATCAAGCGCAACCTGCTCGAAGCCAACCTGCTGAAGCATCTCAACGAGACCGTGCGCATTCCCGGCATCGTCGACCTGCACGCGCTCGAATCCGGCGGCTGCACGGCCACGCTGTGGATCAGCCTCAAGCGAATGTACACCGGCCATGTCGACCAGGTCGCGATGGCCGTGCTCGGCTATTTCGGCATGAGCTATTACAAGTGGATCGTCGTCGCCGACGCGGACGACGACATCCGCGACCCGTTCATGCGCGAGTGGATCCTGTCGTGGCGGGTGAATCCGGCGCGCGACATGCGCGTCCTGCCGAACACAGCCGCGGTCGAGCTCGATCCGTCCGGCCATCCGCCGGAGGAAATCCCGGCCGAAGAGTTCGGCTCCAAGGTGATCATCGACGCAACCCGGCGCTGGGAGTATCCCGCCCTGTCGCTGCCCAGCCGCGATCATCTGCAGAAGGTGGCGGACCGCTGGTCGGATTACGGGCTGCCGCCGCTCGGCGAGATCCGCCTGCCGAAGGGTCTGTAAGCGATGCGGCTGTTCGTCGCGGCACTGCTGCTCGGCGCCCTCGCGGCCACGGCGGCCGAGGCCCAGTCCTATCCCACCAAGGCGATCAGCCTGGTCGTCCCCTTCCCCGCCGGCGGGCGCACCGATCTGGTCGCGCGCGCCGTCGCCCAGTTCCTGAAGCCCGAGCTCGGCCAGCCGGTGGTGGTGATCAACCGACCGGGGGCGAGCGGCGTCCTGGGCGCCAAGGAGGTCTCCGGCGCCGCCGCGGACGGCTACACGCTGGGGCTGTTCTCGACCGGGTTCCTCACCGCCCAATACACGGTGCCCACCCCGACCAAGGCGAGCGAGTACGAGCTGGTCGCGCTGATCAACATCGACCCGGCGGCCGTCGCGGTGCCGCACGCCCGCGGCTGGCGCAGCCTCGCCGATTTCGTCGCCTATGGGCGGAAGAATCCCGGAGCCTTGCGCGTCGGCATCAATGCCGGCAGCTCGGCGCATATCTTCGCCGCCGCGTTCGCCGAGAAGGCCGGCCTCGATGTGATCTACGTCCCGTTCCGCGGCGGAAGCGAGCGCAGCGTGGCCCTGGCCGGCGGCCATATCGACACGGATTTCGACATCGTGGCGCCGATGAAGCCGATGATCGAATCGCAGAAGATCGACGCCCTGGGCATCGCGGCCGAGGGCCATGTCGATCTCTATCCAAATATTCCAACGATGCGCGAAGGCGGCGTGGACCTGGTCATTTCGTCCTGGCACGGCGTGTTCGCGCCGAAGGGCACGCCGGCCGCGATCGTGGCCCAGGTGAGCGAGGCCGTCGGCCGGCTGAGCGCCCGGCCCGACTTCGTCCAGCACATGGGCACGCTGCTGCTCGGCGTGCGCTATCTGAACGCCGCCGCGTTCCAGAAATTCTTCGCCGACGAGGACACGCAGTATCGCCGCCTGATCGACAAGCTCGATCTGTATGTGGCCCCCGAAACCGCCAAGTGAGGAGATGACCATGGAAGGCCCAGCTCTCGCGACCGCCGCCAACGCCAAGGAGACGGAGATTCTGGCGCTGCGCCGCCGGCTGGCGAAGGTGCACCGCATCCTGACCGCCGGCGGCATCTGGCCGCTGACCAAAGGCCACGTCAGCGCCCGCATTCCCGGCACCGACCGGGTGCTGATCCTGGGCCATATCCACTCCGAGGGCCGCTCGCTGATCGACACCGACGTCAACGATCTCGTCACCGTCGACCTCGAGGGCAACTGGCTCGAGGGGCGCATCGAGCCGGTCGACGAGCGTTTCATGCATCTCGAGATCATGAAGGCGCGGCCGGACGTGACGTCGGTGGTCCACGCCCATCCGACCTATGCGACGGCGTTCGGCATCGCCGGGGTCAACATCCTGCCGGTCGGCAACCGCGGCGCCATCTTCGCGCCGCAGGTGCCGATCCTCGAGTACGACCGGCAGATCGACACGCCCGAGCGCGGCCGCATGGTCCGCGACGCGATGGGCGAGGCCTGCGCGGTGGTGCTCAAGAACCACGGCGTGTGTGTGGCGGGCGATTCGATCGAGAACGCCTGCATCACCGCCTTCGCGCTGGAAGAGACCGCGCACCTGCAGTGGATCGCGGCCCAGGTCGGGACGGTCCAGAAGATCTCCACCGGCGAGGTGCGCAGCGTGCTCACCGGTGCCCGCAAGGAGGAATACTTCAGCCACGTCTGGGGGCACTACGCCGCCATGGACCCCTGGGAAAACCGCTAGTCCGCGCGGCCATTGCCGCATTCTTGGGCGACGCCGCGGGCGGCTTGCCGGAAACCTAGGCGGCGCAGCCGGCGCCGGCGGCCCGGCCGCGATTGCGGTCGTGGCATGAAACGTGAAACATGGTCTGCCCGGAGCCCCGGGCGTTAAGGATTGGGGAGGAACACCGAATGTCGTTCATCAGCTTGCGCGATCTCGTGTCGCATCTGGAGACGCGCGGCAAGCTCAAGCGCGTCAGCGCCGAGGTCGACAAGGACTGGGAGATCGCCTGCATCACGCGCCAGCTGATGTATCAGCCCCCCGAGCAGCGCTATGCCCTGATGTTCGACAACATCAAGGGCTTCAAGACGCCGGTCCTCACCGGCGTGCTCGGCGCCTCGCGCGAGATCTACGGAATGGCCCTCGGCGTGCCGACGGCCAACGGGCAGATCGACAAGCAGGCGATCCACGACAAATGGGTGAAGGCGCTGGCCAGGCCGCTGGCCCCGAAGCTGGTCAAGACGGGGCCGGTCAAAGAGAACATCGTCCGCGGCAACGGGGTAAATCTGCTCGCCTTCCCGATCCCGACCTGGACGCCGACCCGCGACGCGGCCCCCTATCTCTCGGCCGGGGCGGTGATCCAGAAGGACCCCGAGACCGGGATCCAGAACGCCGGCGTCTATCGCGGCATGATCAAGGGGCCGAACCGGATCGGAATCCTGATCCAGCCCGCCAAGCACTCCGGCGTGATCTTCCAGAAATACGAAGCGGCGAACAAACCGATGGAGGTGGCGATCGTCATCGGTCCGCCGCCCTGCCTCGGCATGACCTCGGTCGGCCGGGTCCCCTACGGCGTCGACGAGATCACGGTGGCCGGAGCGCTCGCCGATGAGGCGGTCGAGGTCGTGAAATGCGAAACCGTCGACCTGATCGTCCCGGCGCATGCCGAGATGGTCATCGAGGGCGTCGTCCAGCCGGGCTTCCGCGAGAAGGAAGGTCCGTTCGGCGAGTTCTACGGCCACATGGGCCCGCCGGCGAACTCGCCGGTGATCGAGGTCACCGCGATCACCTATCGCCACGGCACGATCCATCAGGGCTTCCAGGAGCAGATGCCGCCCAGCGAAGGGAGCTGCATCAAGGACATCGCGATGGAATCGATCCTGCTCTCGGCGCTGCGCGGCTGCGGCATCCCGGGCGTGCTCGATGCCTACGTGCACCCGATGTCCTGCCAGTCGCACGTGGTCGTGCGGATCAAGCCGCAATTCCCCTCGCACGCCAAGGCGGTGTTCAGCGGCTGCTGGGCCACCTATCCCAACCGCGCCAAGCGCGTGATCGTGGTCGAGGACGACTGCGACATCTACGACGACAACGACGTCGAATGGCATGTCGCGACGCGCGTGCAGCCCGACCGCGACCTGACGGTGTGGGACAAAGGCACCGGGCTGCCGCTCGACCCGTCGATGCCGAAGGAGACGGCGATCTACAGCGGCAAGCTCGGCATCGACGCGACGCGCAAGCATGCCTACCCCGAGCGCTCGCTGCCGCCGCGCGAGATGCTGCAAAAGGTGAAAGACAACTGGGCGCGCTATCGACTGCCGCCGTTGCTCGACTGACCCGATGGCAGGGACCGGTCTCGACACAGCCCGCAAGCGGGTGATCATCGTCGGCGCCGGGCCGGTGGGCCTGGTGGCCGCCTACAGCCTCGCGTCGCGCGACATCCCGGTGCTGGTGCTGGAAGCGCATCCGGAGCTGTTCATGGATCTGCGCGCCGGGTCGTTTCACCCACCGACGCTCGAGGTCCTGGCCCCGCTGGGCATCACGGCGAGGCTGCACGAGCAGGGCATCATCGTCCCGCGCTGGCAGTTCCGCGGCCGGCAGGAAGGCGTGATCGGCGTGTTCGAGCTCGGACTGCTCCGCGACGAGACGCCGTATCCCTATCGCCTGCACCTGGAGCAGCACAGGCTGACGCCGCTCGTCCACGAGCTGCTGAAGCCGATCCCCCACGCCGAGGTCCGCTTCTCGACCCGGGTCACCGCTGTCGCGCAAACCAACGACGGCGTCACGGTCACCGCCGAATCGCCCGGCGGCCGGGAGGTGTTCGAGGGACTCTGGGTGATTGGCGCCGACGGCGGCGGCAGCATCGTGCGCAAAGCCGCCGGGATCGGCTTCGAGGGCTTCACCTATCCGGAGCGCTTCGCGTTGATCAGCACGCCGTACGATCTGGGGGCGCGCGGCTTCACCGACACCGCCTATATCTCGCACCCGGTCGAATGGTGCGCGGTGTTCCGGCTGCCCGATACCGGCCCGCCGGGCCTGTGGCGCTTCCTCTATGGCTGCCGGCCGGAGGAGTTGGAGGAGGAAGCGATCTCCGATGCGACCGTCGAGGCGCGGCTGCAGGCGGAAGTGCCGAAACCCGGCCGCTACGAGACCCGGCACAAGACGATCTATCGGGTGCACCAGCGGGTGGCCGAGACGTTCCGCGCGGGCCGCATGCTGCTCGCCGGCGATGCCGCGCATCTCAACAACCCGCTCGGCGGGTTCGGGCTCAACAGCGGCCTGCAGGACGTGATGAACCTCACCGACAAGCTCGTCGCGGTGTGTCGCGGCGAGGCCGACGAGAGCGTGCTCGACCGCTACACCCGCCAACGCAAGACGGCGAACGTCGAATACGTCCAGGAGGCGTCGATCCGCAACAAGCGCGTCCTCGAAGAGACCGATCCCGAGATCCGCCGGAAGCGGCTCGAGGAGATGCGGCGCGCCGCCGAAAACCCGGCACTCGCCAAGGAGATCGTCATGAAGTCGTCGATGGTCGCCAGCATGCGGCGCGCCAATGCGATCGCCTGAGGCCCCGATGCGGAAGCTCCGGCACGCCGTCGTCGCGGCCGGCCTGGCCCTTGGGCTCGTCGCGGGCATCGCCGGCTCGGCGGCGGCACAGTCCGACTATCCGAGCAAGTCGGTGACCATGATCGTGCCGTTTCCGGCCGGCGGCCGGACCGACCTCGTCGGCCGCATGATCGCGCAGCATCTGTCCGCGCGCCTCGGCGCGCAGATCGTGATCGTCAATCGGCCGGGCGCCAGCAGCGTCCTGGGCTCGAAGGAAGTCGCCCAGGCGCGGCCCGACGGTGCCACCCTCGGGTTCTTCTCGACCTCGGCGGTGACCGCGCAATACACCGTGCCGACGCCGCTGTCGCTCGGCGACTTCCAGCTGATCGCCATCGTCAACGCCGACCCGGCCGCCGTCGCGGTCCAGGAGACGGCACCGTGGAAGACGCTACGCGAGTTCGTCGCCACGGCCCGGCAGAAGCCGGACACCTTGCGGATCGGCATGATCCCGGGCGCGTCGGCGCAGATCTTCGCCGGCGGCCTCGAAAAGGCGGCGGACGTGAAGCTGATCGACGTCCCGTTCAAGGGCGACGTGGACGGGGCCGTGGCGCTCGCCGGCGGCCATATCGAAGCACACGTGGCGGTGCCGGTCTCCTACAAGAGCCTCGTCGAGGCGAAGAAGGTCCGCATCCTGGCGATCGCGGCCGAAGCGCGCTCGCCGCTCTATCCAGACCTGCCGACCTTTCGCGAGAACGGCGTCGACCTGGCGATCGGGGCGTTCCACGGCGTGTTCGCGCCGAAGGGCACGCCGGCGCCGATCATCGAGCGCGTCGCCGACGCCCTGGAGAAGACCCTCGCCGCCAAGGAACTGGTGGACCAGATGAACGACAACGGCGCCGCGGCGGTCTTCCTGCGCGGCGCCAAGGCGGACGCGTTCGTCACCGGGCAAGACGCGGCGTACAAGCAAATCATCCGCGACCTCGGTATGATGGTGGAGCCGCAACGGTGACCAGGCGCGCCCTCAACGCGGACGTCGTCGGCGCCCTCGCCCTGGTGGTGCTCGGCGGCTACGTCGTGTGGGAGGCGGCGCACCTTCACTTCGGGACGTTGCAGCGCCCGGACAGCGGCTTCTTCCCGCTGATCCTCGCCGTGCTGCTGACCGCCTCGGCCGGCCTCGTGGCGGCGGTCGCGTGGCAGGACGGTGCCGCCGCGGCGATGACGCGCCCACGGGGCACCGGCCGGCTGATCGCCGCGATCCTGGGCCTCATCGTCTATGTGTTCGTGCTCGATCCGGCGGGATACGTGCTCAGCACCTCGGCGGTGATGCTGCTCTTCACCCGCGGCCTGGAGCGGCTGTCGTGGCGGTCCTCGATATTGGTCACGCTGCCGGCCGTGCTCGCCAGCTACATCCTGTTCCGCTGGCTTGGCGTGCCGCTGCCGCAGGGTCCCCTGCCGTTCTGATGGAGACCCTGCACGACATCGCCGCCGGGCTTGCGATCGCGCTGTTGCCGATCAACCTGCTGTATTGCTTCGTCGGCGTGACGCTCGGCACGATCGTCGGCGTCCTGCCGGGCCTGGGCTCGGCGGCGACCATCGCCCTGCTGCTGCCGCTCACCTATCACATGCCGGCGACGTCGGCGATCATCATGTTGGCCGGCATCTGGTACGGGTCGATGTATGGCGGCTCGACGACGTCGATCCTGCTGCGCGTCCCCGGCGAGGCCGCGTCGGTGATGACGTCGATCGACGGCTTCGAGATGGCGCGCAAGGGGCGCGCCGGCGCCGCGCTGGGCATCTCGGCCATCGGCTCCTTCATCGCCGGCATCCTCGGGCTGATCGGCCTGATCTTCCTGGCGCCGCCGCTGGCGGAGTTCGCGCTCGATTTCGGACCGCCGGAATATTTCGCGCTGGCGACGCTCGGCCTCACCCTGGTCAGCTATCTCGCGACGGATTCCGTACCCAAGGCGCTGTGCATGGCGGCGGTGGGCCTCCTGCTCGGCACCGTCGGGCTGGATCCCGTGCGCAGCACCGCGCGCTTCACCTACGGCACACTGACGCTCCAGAGCGGCCTCGACCTGGTGCCGATGGTGATGGGCCTGTTCGGCGTGGCGCAGGTGTTCCTGATGATCGATGAGGATGGCAGCCTGGAGAAGGTCGCCGATCTGCCCAAGGGCCTGCGCGCCCTGCTGCCCAACGCGGAAGAGTGGCGCGCGTCGGTCCCGGCGATCATCCGCGGCTCGGTGATCGGGTTCTTCGTCGGCGCCTTACCGGGCGCCGGCGCCACGATCTCGTCCTACGTCGCCTATGCGGCCGAGAAGCGCGCGTCCAAGCACCGCGAGCGCTTCGGCAAGGGGGCCATCGAGGGCGTCGCCGCTCCGGAATCAGCGAACAACGCGGCGACCGCGAGCGGCTTCATCCCGCTCCTTACCCTCGGCATTCCCTCGAACGTCGTCACGGCGCTGATGCTCGGCGCCTTTCTGCTGCACGGCATCACCCCGGGCCCGACCCTGCTCGTCCAGAAGCCGGAGATGTTCTGGGGAATCATCACCAGCATGTTCATCGGCAACGTGATCCTCTTGGTGCTGAACCTGCCGTTGATCGGCTTGTTCGTGAAGATCACCTTGTTGCCGCCGAAGGTGCTGGCGCCGCTCATCTTGCTCGTGTGCCTGGTGGGCGCCTATGGCGTGAACAACAACCCCATCGACATCCTGGTGATGACGGTGTTCGGCGTCGTCGGCTACCTGATGGAGAAGTTCCGATATCCGCCGGCGCCGCTGATCCTGGCGTTCGTGCTGGAGCCGATGATGGAGGCGTCGCTCCGCCAGTCGCTGATCATGGCGCGCGGCGACTTCGCGACGTTCTTCACCCGCCCGATCTCGGCGGTGCTCCTGGTCGTGGCCTGCCTGGCCCTGGCAACGCCGCTGGCGCGCGCGGCGCTGAACTTCCGGCTCGCGGCCCCACGTTAAGGACTGGCCGTTAAGGACTGGACGCTTGCCAGCCCTTCCCGCGGCTCTTAATGTTTCATTTCAAGAATTCGGCAGGCGCGGGGGCGCACCGAAGGATGGCGGGGGTTAGGTGGTCGAACTCGAGTTCTACGATCCCTCCGGGCGCCTGGAGATCACCCAGACGCATGCCGCCCGCCTGCCGACGCTCAGCGGCAAGCGCATCGGGATCCTGAGCGGCGAGCAATGGCAGGCCCACCGCATCCTGCCGCTCCTGAAATCGATGATCGAAGCGGATTTCCCTGAAACCGAAGTGCTGCCCCTCGACACCTTTCCGCAGGGCGAGCATGCGGTGGGCGCCGAGGACACCATCCGCCAGGTCAAGGCGAGCGGCGTCGACGGCATGATCATCGGCAACGCCGCCTGCGGCTCGTGCTCGACCGCACTCGGCCGGGCGGCGGCCAAGCTCGAGAGCCTCGACATCCCGACCGTGCTCCTGGGGCGCACGGACTTCCTCGGGGTCATCAAGAACGCGGTGTCCGGCCTCGGCCTGCCGCCCGAAACGGCGGTCGTCGCGTTTCCGGTCGACCTCTTCCTGCCCGGCAGCGATCTCTCGGCGGTCCAGGCCCGCAAGCAGGAATTCTACGACGGCCTGACCACCTGGCGGTCGGCGTCCAATTTCGCGGCGTCCGGCGAGACACCGCTGCTCAAGGTCGCCGGCGACACCTACGAGGCGGCGCTGAAGAGCGCCAACGATCTGCTGCTGGCGAATCTGTGGGCCGACGGATTGCCGGTGTGGCCGGCCACCAAGACGCTGGTCGACTGGATCCTCCAGGGCACCGAGCTGCCGCGCGACCAGGTGCTCGGCAAGGTCCTGCCGCGCGGCGGGGTCGCCACGATCGAGTCCTGCGCCATCGCACTCGCGATGGCGGGCGGCCGGCCGGAATATCTGCCGGTGCTGATCGCCGCGGTCGAGGCCTTCCTGGATCCGCTGGCGGACAGCGAGCACATGCAGGCGGATTCGGCGGGTGCCTTTCCGGTGATCATCGTGAACGGCCCGATCGCGCGTCAGATCCGCCTCAACACGACGTTCGGCTGCCTCGGTCCGGATCCGCAACGGCCCGCCGGCGGCAGCATCGGCCGCGCCCTGCGCCTGATGCAGCAAAATCTCGGCGGCGCGCTGCCCGGGGTCGGCGCCATGGCGATGTGGGGCGCCATGCGCTACACGAACGCCGTCTTCGGCGAGGACGAAGAGAACATGCCGGAGGGCTGGATCCCGCACGGCACGGATCGGCATAGGTTCGAGCGCGGCGCCAACTCGGTGTCCCTGGTGTACGCGACCGGGGTCACCAACATCCGGCGGCGCAGCATCAAGGAGGCGCCCGACGAGGACGCGCGGCACGGGCTGCAGCGGATGGCGGACTATCTGAGCTCGCCCAATCTCGGCTGCCTCGCCGGCTACGCTCACGGCACGCCCGGAATCCTGATCCTCTCGCCGGTCGTCGCGAAGCAAATGACGGCGCTCGGATGGACCAAGCAATCCATGCGCGAGTTCCTGTGGGAGCACTCGAAGATCCCCGGCGAGCAATTGCGCCGCGGCGGCACCGACGTCTGGATCGAGATGGATCGCGACCCGGCGGTCCGCGAGAGCCTGACGCAGGACCCGTGGCCGCTGTCGGCGCGGCCGGAGAATCTGGTGCTGCTCGTCGCCGGCGGCGGGCACCCGACCAACAGCTATTGGCTCGAGGGGTATTCGCCGCACGTCGTCGGCCGGCGGATCGCCGTCCCGAAGCAGTTCGACCGACTGCTGGCAGAGGCGGACCGCGACATCGGCTGCGGTGCCGAAAGCTGCCGGATCTGATGCCGACATCCCGGATTTAAACGCGGGTCTTCGCTGCTGAGCCGGCGTCCGCGTACGAGCTTTCAGGAGAGTTTCGACAAAGACGTTCACGAACACCGAAAAAACGGATCTGCCACAGGAGGCACACATGTCGGATACGGCCGCGGTCATCGGTCTGCCCTGGTATCGCACGCTCAACCGGACACAGTGGAACACGCTGATCGCGTCGAATCTCGGCTGGGTGTTCGACGGGTTCGAGACCTACGCGCTGATCCTGACCGTCGGCCTCGCCATGCGCGAGCTGCTGGATCCCTCGCAATATGCGCAGATCCCCGCCTACGCCGGCGGCATCATCGCAACGACGCTGTGCGGCTGGGCGGTCGGCGGCATGATCGCCGGGGTGCTGGCCGACTATATCGGGCGCAAGCGCACGATGATCCTGGCCATCCTGGTCTATTCGTTGATGACCGGGCTCAGCGCGTTCGCCTGGGACTGGACCTCGTTCGCGGTGATGCGCTTCCTGGTCGGGCTCGCCATCGGCTCCGAATGGGTGACCGGCACGTCGATCACCTCCGAGTTCTGGCCCGACAACGCGCGCGGCCGCGGCGTCGGCCTGTTCCAGTGCGGCTTCGGCATCGGCTTCTTCATCGCCTCGTTCGTGTGGCTGTATGTCGGCGCCACCGGGCCCGGCGCCTGGCGGACCATGTACCTCATCGGCGTGGCGCCCGCGCTGCTGACCTTGTGGATCCGCCGCGCCATTCCGGAATCGCCGGTGTGGGAGCGCGTCAATGAGAAGCGCCGTCTCGCCACGGAGCGCAAGCGCAGCGGCGGCGTGTTGGGCGCCGAGGACACCTCCCTCACCCGGTTCACGTTGTTCGACCTGTTCGTCAATCCGGAGATCCGCCGGCGCACCATCATCGCCTTCCTGATGGCGACGACCTCGGCCGTGGCCTTCTGGGGGATCTCGACCTGGGTGCCGCCGTATGTCGGCTCGGTGGCGGCGAAGGCCGGCCTGCCGGCGGCGCAATGGGCGAGCTACACCGGCATGACCTACAATTTCGGCTCGATCATCGGCTATGTCGGCCTGGGCTTCCTTGCCGACGCGTATGGCCGCAAGCCGATCACGTTGCTGTTCTTCGCCATGTCGCTGGTGCTGACGCCGGCGCTGTTCCTGTGGACCCAGGACCTGCCGACGCTGCTGGTCGTGGCGGCGCTGCTCGGCTGCTTCGCCTCGGGACAGTTCACCTGGATGTCGGCGTGGCTGCCCGAGCTCTATCCGACGCGGATGCGCGCCACCGGTGTGGGCTTCATCTTCAACGGACCGCGGTTCCTGGCCGCCGGCGGCGCCCTGGTCGCGGGCACGCTGATCGTCTATTTCGGCAGCTACGGCAGTGCCGTGATGACGATCGCAATGGTCTACCTGCTGGGGCTGGCGGTCGGACCGTTCCTGCCGGAAACGCGCGGCAAGCCGCTGCCTGAAACCGTGTGAGGGACCGTCACCCCGCGCTCACACAGATGTCATCGTGATCCCTTAGCGCGGTACGGCGGCCATCGACCGCGAGCCGCTATCATCGCCGCGATTTTCGCGACCTGGGTCTGGCGCGCGACCGATCGGGTCCTATACGCAGCCCGTCGATGAACACGTCGACCAGGCGCAGAACGCTGGCCTGCCAGCCCGGCCGATCTTGCATGTGATACATGCCCCAAAGGGCCCGCAGGAGGTCTTCCAGGCTGACGTCGCTTCGGATTTCACGTGCCGCAATAGCCCGGTCCAGCAGCCCGCCGACCGCCCGCGTCAGCTGATCGGACGAATGTGAGTAGAGTTCCGAGTTTTTGTCGGCGGCCAGAGCGAGCGCCGCCGACATGCCCTTTTTGGTGGCAACGAACTTCACGGTCGAGCGCATCCAGTGACGGAGTGCATCGATAGGCTGTGCCTCTTTTTTCAACTGTTCGGCCAGATCGGTCAGTTCCTGCACCTCCCGCCGGTACACCGCTTCGAACAAGGCCTCGCGCGTCGGGAAATGCCGGTAGAGCGTGCCGATGCCGACACCAGCCGCGCGCGCGACGGCTTCGAGGCTGGCCTCGGCACCGCCGGCACTGAACACCGCTTTCGCGGCCTCGAGGACACGGTCGCGATTGCGCACCGCGTCAGCGCGCGGCTTTCGCATCCTCTGCTCCGACTGCCTCATCGCAACCGTCCCATCTCAAAAGGCCTTGAAAAGCGGAGGCACCCTCCGTATATCGGTCCGGGACACGCTGACACAACACCCGCGTCATGCAAACGGCGACGAGCCTGAGCGGCCGTCGTCACGCTGGCCTTCATTCGGATCTTCGGCTGCCTACGCCCTGGGCACTCTGACGTCTTGACGACTCCACGGAAGCGACAAGGATAAGAGCCCATCCGTCGGCGGTCTCGCTTCACCATCGCTGCTTCGGAGCACCGCATGAGCACCTCAATAACCCTGACTGTAAACGGCGTGAAGAGAACGGTCGAACTCGATGACCCCCGAGTGACGCTCCTGGATCTTCTTCGCGAACGCCTCGATCTGACCGGAACGAAGAAGGGCTGCGACCGGGGTCAGTGCGGCGCCTGCACGGTCATCGTCCAGGGACGACGGATCAACTCGTGCCTTGCGCTGGCGATCAGCCACGACGGCGCCGAAATCCTGACGATCGAAGGCGTGGCCCGCGGTGATCGCCTTCATCCGGTGCAGGAGGCTTTTCTGGCCCACGACGGCCTGCAGTGCGGGTTCTGTACCCCCGGCCAGATCATGAGCGCGATCGGGTTGATCCAGGAGGCGCAGGCCGGCGGCGATCCGGAGCGCGTGCGTGAAGCGATGAGCGGAAATCTCTGCCGGTGCGGCGCTTACCAAGGGATCACCGAGGCGGTGCTGGAGGCCCAAAAGGCTCTGGGGGCCGCGAACCGGCGGGAGGTCGCATGAAGACGTTCGACTATGTGAGGCCGGCCACGGTCCGCGAGGCCGTTGCGGCCGCGTCGCAACCGGGTGCCGCCTATCTGGCCGCCGGCACCAATCTTCTGGACCTGATGAAGGGCGATGTGACCCGCCCGAGCCGGCTTGTGGACATCAGCCAGCTTCCCGGCCTCGACCGCATCGAGCACCTGTCCGACGGCGGCGTGCGGATCGGAGCGCTGGTCCGAAACGCGGACCTCGCTCACGACCCGAATTTCGCCCGGCGCTTTCCGGCGGTCGCCGAGGCGCTGCTGTCCGGGGCGTCGGCGCAGCTTCGCAACGCCGCCACGGTCGGCGGCAATCTCCTGCAGCGGACGCGCTGCGCTTATTTCTACGACGTCGCCAGCGCCTGCAATAAGCGCGAGCCCGGGTCGGGCTGCGACGCCCGCGGCGGCGACAACCGGCTTCACGCCGTCATGGGGTGGAGCCAGAGCTGCATCGCGACGCACCCGTCCGATTTCTGCGTGCCCATGGTCGCCCTCGACGCGGCTGTCGAGGTCGAAGGTCGAACAGGACGACGGGAGATCCCGCTCGAAGCGTTTCACCACCTGCCGGGAGACTCGCCGGAGCGCGAAAGCGTGCTGGAGCCCGGCGAGATGATCGTCGCGGTGCGCCTGCCGGCCGAGGCGGGCGCTTTCGCGCGTCATGCCCGTTACCTGAAGGTCCGCGAACGCATCTCCTATGCCTTCGCGGTCGTATCGGCCGCCGCCGCTCTGCGCATCGAGAACGATAAGATTGCGGACGCGCGCCTGGCGCTCGGCGGCGTCGCGATGAAGCCCTGGCGGGCCCGTGACGCGGAACTGATCCTGGCGGGCACGCGGGCCGATCCCTCGCTGTTCGATCGCGCGGCCGAGGCGGCGCTGGCGGAAGCGAAGCCCTCCGGCGACAACGGCTTCAAGATCGAGCTCGCGCGACGGATCGTGATGCGGGCGCTCGCCCTCGCGATGGCCGGCACGCCCGAACGCGTGTCCGCCCTTCCAGCCTCCCCCTTCGCCGCCATTTCCGGAGACGTCATCCATGCCTGACATCGCACTGACGCAGGCGCCGGCTCATGTTCGGCACGGCTCGAACATCGGTCAGCCCCTCACCCGCCGTGATGGGATTCTCAAGGTCACGGGTGCGGCCCGGTACGCCGCCGACCACCATCCGCCCGGGATGCTGTACGCCGTTCTCGCGGTGAGCAGCGTCGCCCGCGGCCGGGTCGCTTTTCTTGACGCTCAGGCCGCGAAAGCCCATCCGGGTGTCGTCGAGGTAATCACGCCGGCCAACCGCCCGCCGCTCGCCCAGGATCCGGACGAAAAAACAAATCCCTTCATGTTTCGGTTGGATCTGCTGCAAAGCGACCGGGTCCGTTACGCCAATCAGCCGATCGCCGTCGTCGTCGCCGAGACGCTCGAGGCCGCAACGGAAGGCGCCGCACTCCTTTCGCCTCGCTACGAAACCGAACCGGCGCGGGTCGGGCTGGATGCGAGCGAGAGCTTCGTGCCGCCCGGCGTCGGCGTCGGAAATCCATCGGAGGTCCATCGGGGCGATGTCGCAGCCGGTCTCGCCGCGGCGTCAAAGCAGATCGAGGCGACCTACGAGACGGCCCCCCAGTATCACAACGCGATGGAGCCGCATGCGATCGTGGCCGCATGGGACGGCGATAAGCTCTCCGTCGACACGCCGACCCAAGGTCTCGCGCTGGCGCAGGGTCGCATCGCGGGACTGTTCGGGATCTCCCCGGACAAGATCCACATCCGCAGTCCATTCCTCGGTGGCGGCTTCGGCGGCAAGGGGTTGATCTCCGGACCGCAGGTTCTCGGCATCATCGCGGCCCGCATGGTCGGACAGCCGGTCAAGCTGGTCCTCCGTCGGGAGCAGCTGTTCGGTCCGGTGGGACATCGGGCTCCGACGCAGCAGACCTTGCGGATGGGTGCGGACAAGGACGGCAAACTGACGGCGCTCGATCATCGAACGAAGACGACGTCGAGCACGTTCGACGATTTCTTCGAGCCGGCGTCCGATGCCTCGCATACGCTTTATGCGAGCCCGGCCATCTCCACAGCGCATGAAGCCGTTCGCGTCGACACGGGAACGCCGCTTTTCATGCGCGCCCCCGGAGAGGCGACGGGCTCGATCGCGCTCGAAAGCGCCATCGACGAAATGGCGCACGCCTGCGGCATGGATCCGTTGGCCTTTCGCCTGCAGAACTATGCCGAGGTCGAGCCGATCTCCGGCAAGCCGTTCTCCTCGAAGGCGCTCCGCGAGTGCTACGCAAAGGGCGCCGCGCGGTTCGGCTGGGCGCGCCGCCCGCTCGCACCCCGGCAGATGCGCGATCGGGACGGATTGCTGGTCGGCTGGGGTGTCGGCACGGCGACGTTTCCGGCGCTGATGTTCCAGGCCCAGGCCAAAGCGGTGCTGCGCCGGGATGGCAGCGGCGTCGTGGAGATCGGGGCGCACGACATGGGCCAGGGCGCCTCGACCGCGCTGGCGCAGATTCGCCCGGCTCGCCGATCTCGCGACCAACGACGAGCGCTCACCGCTGTTCGGCGCCGGAAATGCGGGCGTGATCGCGCGCGGCGGGCGCCTGTTCCGCCAGGATGACGAGAGCCGCAGCGAGAGCTACGCCGATATCCTCGGCCGCGCCGGGCTGGCGCAGATCGAGGGTCGGGGAAGCAGTGCCGCCGATCAGGCCGCGCAATCGACCTATGCCATGCACGCGCATGGCGCCGTGTTCGCCGAGGTCAAGGTCGATCCCGATCTCGGGCAGGTCCGGGTCACCCGTGTGGTCGGCGGGTTCGCGGCCGGACGGATCATCAATCCGCGCATGGTGCAGAGCCAGCTCTGCGGCGGCATGATCTGGGGCGTGTCGTTCGCCCTGCATGAGGGCGCCGTGATGGATCCGCGGTCCGGCCGGCCGATGAACCCCAATCTGGCCGAGTACCATATTCCCGTGAACGCCGACGTGCCTTCGCTCGAAGCGATCCTGGTCGAGGAACACGACCCGCATGTGAACGCGCTTGGCATCAAAGGCGTGGGAGAAATTGGGATCACCGGCACCGCGGGCGCGGTCGCCAACGCCGTCTGGCATGCGACCGGGATCCGCGTGCGCCAATTCCCGATCACGCTCGATCGTTTGATCGAGCCCAGCTTAAGCGCCAGGCCTTAGTGGGCCGGGATGAAGAAGGACCAGTGCATCGAGCGGATGTTGGACAGGCCGGTGGTGAACAGGCCCGACGGGATCTGGCGCGCCAGCTCCACGGCCGGAGTCTCGGCGCCGCTGAGGCGGTCCTTCGCGTCCAACAGCCAGAACGCGCCCTCGCCGCGCCGCACCAGCGCGCAGCGGAGCAAGAGATCGCCGCCGGCCAGGATGCCGCGATCGACGCGGCGGAGCTGCGGATAGAGGAGCTTCAGCCACAAATCGTCGGTGGAGAGCCACAGGCGTCCGAGGCCGCTCATCTGCAAGCCGACCGCGGTTCCGTTGGCGCCCAGCGCCGTCACGATGGTGCAGCCGGCGATGTTCTCGACCGCCTGGAGGACGCATTTCCGCGCCGCCGCCGCCAGGCGGCTGGCCGCCGAGCCGGGATTGCTTTCGAGCAGCGCGCCGCCGAACGGCAGCTGAACGCCGCTCTCATACGGCACGTCCGCCTCGGTGGCGACCGCGAACGCCCGGCGCTCCGCGTCCTTGCGATCGACCACGCAGGCGAGCGTGGACGAGGGACCGACCACGGTGTCGAGCGTGGTGACGACGTTGAAGTCCTGGGCCGGCCGCAGCTTGATGTCGCCCGCGGCGAGCATGGCGCGCGCTTCGCCGTCGGTGGCGGCGAAACCGTCGCGGCGGGCCGCCGCGACGACGGCCGCGAGCAAGGTTGGCGACGCCGCCCGGCGCCCGGACAGCGGTGGGCCGGCATGCAGCAGCGTGCGCGCCGGGAGCGCCGGAAGCGTCAGCAGATCGCCCGCCCGGCCGCAGCCGGCGAAGCACGGCGTCACCGCCAGCATCCGCGCGAGGGCCAGAGACTGGCCTCTTTCGATGTCTGGCGATTCGGCCCCGGTCAGTCCGGATTCGCCGAGGCCGGAGCCGGTAGGTCCGCAGAGCGGGTGCATGGTCGCTCCCGTCGGTAGTGACCGGGGGTCCGACGCAATGCGCGTGCCAACCGGCGCCTCAGGCGCGCAGCCCGGTGCACAAGCGGCGCCCATCGGCCGCCGCCGCTGAGCACTAATCACCGGTTATGCTTGATAAAAATGGTGCCGCCGAAGTGAATTGAACACTCGACCCCGTCCTTTCCAAGGACGGCCGCATCACTACCATCCCTTTGAAATTCTGGCCTCTATTGACGACAACTCGAAAGCGCGTGTCGACGACGTGCCAATCGCAGATGTGACGGGGGCCCCCTGCCCCCCTGCGTTGTCACGTTTGTGCCAGATTTCTCGGCAGACGGTCGCAAAATCCTGCGCGCATCAGCGGTTGATCGCGTAGGCCTCCTTCGCGGGCTCGATCTTCCCGTCCTGGCTCGAGCGACGCGGCCGCGCCGATACGGATCGTCGGGGGAGCTCGGCGAGCAGCTTCCGCCAAGCCGCGACCTCGCGTTCGGGCCTGAACAAGGGAGCGCGGCGCGCGATCGCGCGGCGAAGCCCCGCCGCGAAGCGTGGGTCGGTTTCGACCCGGCGCAAAAGGCGCGCCAGTGCCTCGGTGTCACCGACCGGGAAATACCCCGGATAGCCGGTCCCGAGTAGCCCGACGTTACCGTCCATCCGCGAGGCGAGGATCGGCACGCCGGCCACGATGGCTTCTGAGATGACATTGGCCCCGCCTTCGCTGCGCGATGACAGGACCATGGCATGGCTCCGCCGCAGCAGCTTCTGGACCGCCGCACGCGGCACATCATCGCGCCAGACGTAGCGCGGGTTAATCGCCATCTCGGCCCGCGCCTCGGCCGCCCATTCGGCGGTGTAGGCGCGGCCGATCTGCACAATGCGAACGCGGGACGACTGCGGCAACAGCCGGGCCGCCGCCGCCGCCCGCAGCGGGTCTTTCACGTCGCGAAGATGGCCGATGACGGAAATCTCGACGCGGCGTCGCATCAGCCGCGGCGGCTGCGCCGGCTTGGGCGCGGACTGGAAGATCACCCGGAGCTTGCGGCGGAACGGCTTGGGAACCGCCCGCCATGCCACGCCGTTCAAGGCCACCAGCCGGTCGGCAAGCGCCAGCGAGCGGAGCGTCGGTTTGGGGTCCTCGGTGATGTAGTGATAGATATCGGAGCCACTGAGCTGCAAGACGAGCGGCCGATCGGGATAGCGCGTCTTGAATCGGGATAGCGCGTCTTGAAGCGTCGGATCGCGTCGGCGCTTCGCCACGCATGGATCGCGACCATGGCGTCGACCGACTCGCCGGCGTAGTCGGCGGCAACGCTCACGCGATGACCGAGGCGCCGCAGAATCCGGGCCCAGCGCCGGGCCGCCACCTGGTTCCCGGTGCGTGAACTCGGCCCGCTAGGCGTGATAAGAACGACCTTCACAGCTCGCGATCGTCAGCCCGGTGTTGTGGGAGATCGGACATATCGGTTGGCTTCATGGGCCGACCGCGCAACAGCTCTTCTATCTGCCGCGAGCGAAGGCTGCATTGCGGCACCTATTCCACGGTGACACTCTTCGCGAGGTTTCGGGGCTGATCAACGTCGGTGCCCTTGAGCACGGCTATGTGATAGGCGAAGAGCTGGACGGGAATGGCATAGATAATTGGCGCCACAAACGGATCTGACCGCGGAACCTCGATCCTCTCGGAGATCTTGTCGCCGAGTGAGTCGAGGCCCTTCCGGTCCGAGATCATGATCACCCGCCCGCCACGGGCCATGACTTCCTGAACATTCGAGAGCGTCTTCTCAAAGAGTTCGCCTGGCGGTGCCAACACCACGATAGGCATCTCGTGGTCGATGAGTGCGATCGGGCCGTGCTTCATCTCGCCAGCCGCGTAGCCTTCGGCATGTATATAGCTGATCTCCTTCAATTTCAGCGCTCCTTCCAGCGCCAGCGGAAAGGCTGTTCCGCGTCCGAGATACAGGACATGACGCGCCTGCTTCATTGTTTCGGCAATGTTCCGGATCGCCTCTTCACCGGCGAGAGCCTCGCTCACCCGAGCCGGAGCCTCCGCAAGCGACCGGGTGAGCGCGAGCTCGCCGGACCTCGAGATCACACCGCGTGCGCGCGCCAAAATAATCGCCAACCAGGCGAGAGCGGCGAGCTGAGTCGTGAACGCCTTTGTCGAAGCGACGCCGATCTCCGGGCCGGCGAGCGTGGGCAAGATTGCATCCGCCTCACGCGCGATCGAGCTTTCCGGCTGGTTCACCACGGCCAGGATCCGCTGCCGGCGCGACCGGACCCAGCGCAGCGCCGCCAACGTATCGGCAGTCTCGCCGGACTGAGAGACGAAAATCGAGAGCTCACCTTCCGACATATCCGGCGTCCGGTATCGGAACTCGGACGCGATATCAACTTCGACTCGAACGCGCGCAAGACGCTCCATCCAATATTTTGCCACGAGACCGGCGTGAAAGGACGTGCCGCATCCGACGATTGTCACGTGGGAGACGCTCGCCAGCTCGAATGGAAGCTCCGAGAGCCGCGTGCGGCGCTGCGCCAGTTCTCCGAGCGACCGTAACGTGTCGCCGATCACGACCGGTTGCTCGAAAATCTCTTTGTGCATGAAGTGGCGATGGTGGCCTTTGCCAACCACGCGGCCAGATATCACCATCTCCTTAACCGCTCGCCAAGTCTGTCTACTGTTAGCGTCGAAGAGCGTGGCGTTAGCCGCGGTCACCATGGCCCAGTCACCCTCCTCGAGATAGCAGACTTTGCGCGTCAGCGGCGCTAGGGCAATTGCATCTGAACCGATGAACATCTCGCCTTCGCCGTACCCGATCGCCAGTGGACTGCCACGCCGGGCGCAGATGAGGAAATCCTGATGACCCGCGAAGAGAACCACGATTGCGAAAGCGCCTTCGAGCCGCTTTAAGGTCCGCGTGATGGCCTCCCGCGGAGCGACGCCCATGCCGAGGTGATGCGTCAGAAGAAGCGCGATGACCTCTGTGTCGGTTTCGGTCTCGAATGCAAAGCCGATCTCCGTAAGCTTGCGGCGCAGCTCGCGGAAGTTCTCTATGATCCCGTTATGTGCAACAGCAACCCGTGTCGTTGCGATGGGATGCGCATTAGCTTCGCTCGGTGCGCCGTGCGTTGCCCAGCGAGTGTGGCCAATGCCGATCGCACCCGAAATTGGCTCCCTTGCGAGCCGGCGCTCTAGATTGTCGAGCTTGCCCTCGGCCCGGCGGCACTGGATACGGCCATCTACGAGCGTCGCAATCCCAGCCGAATCATAACCGCGATACTCTAGGCGATGTAGCCCTTCAAGGAGCAATGGGGCGACAGCGCGGTGACCGATGATCCCGATGATCCCGCACATAAAAAGCCTCCCTCGACGTTCCGCAAGGCGCAACGCACGCTCACGACGGACATCTTCCCATCGAAGGTCCCGACTCTCTCCCCAAGAGAAGGAAGCCGGTCGAACCCCTTCTCAAACACCGTCAGCTTGTATTCGCTCACGTCGTGGTAGAAGACCATCTCCCGCGTTCCGACGACGGTGAGCTGTCGAGTAACCGCAGCCTGCCTGACCGACCCGGATCCGCGCTTTCGATTTCAGCATCATCGCCACCTCTCACCCGGGCGGAATTACGGGGCCGCTTTCGTTTTCTTTCTTTTCGTCCGCAGGCTCACACAGGTTTTTCGTTTTGTAAAGAGGCCGGACTCGGGCAGCATCAACTTCCGGTCGTATCGGGGAATTTTTTGGGGGTCCGTACGAGCGCCGATGCCGGTTCCGGCGGCCTGGCGGTCCTGCTTATCCATCGGACGTTCAGGCTGGTCTCCGAGCGTAAGGGCAATGAAGAAGAGCCTAGCGAGGCCCTACTGTCCCAGCGGAGCCCGCAGCCAGCGGCCAAGAAGAACAACAACAATCACACCGCACAGCGCCCCAAGCGCCGACGCGGTGAAATCCTCGATCGCCGGGTGCCGGCCCGGGGAAAAGTGCTGGAGGTATTCGAGCAGCCCTGCGTAAACCCAGCAGCCGCTGATAATCCGCGCACGGCCATGGCTGAGGCCATAGCCCCCCATCGCGATCGCGCCTGTCGCAGCGTAGGCCACAAAGTGCTCAAATTGGCCCGGCGCGCCGGTTCGCACCATATCCTCTCCCGGGAGCAGCGAGAGGACGCCGAGGAGAACTGCGCAGCACCATGTTAGTCCGCGGAGCGCATTCATGAGGAATGTCGCCTGGTGCTGGCGATCGTCACCCATTTGCCGCGCGGGATCTTTCCCAGCTGTCGTGCCCTCTCTTTGGTTTTTTCGCCATCGTGAAAAGCTCCTCGAGTTGCCACGCTGAACTCTCATACACGCGCCCGTCGGTGTTATCGATATAAGCGGCCTTGTCACTTATCTTCAATAGAAGCGCGCCGACGATGCGAAAGCAGGCGGTTGTAAGAGTTATGGGCTGCTCCCGGCCGGCTGTGCATATTTTCGAAATGCGCCGGGACCGCCGAATCCCTCTTTACAGCCGCGTTTCCTGCCTCTATCTTTCTGCGAAAAGAAAGAAAAGAAAATGTCCTGCGCCGCTCCGAAAGAGATGTCGCCAGGACACCGAAAATGACACCGAAGCAAGTAGCGGGTGGGATACCGAAACAATAACGTGTCATTAGCATCTGCCATCGCGACGTCCGAGGCGATTGGCTTTGTCTGCTCACGGGAGGATGCATGGATAACGCGGCCGACGTGATGGAGGTTTCCGGCAGGCGGGCCGTGGCGTTGGCCGAGGGACACCGGAAGGAAATTGCCTCGTCCGTTGACGTCGAGGCTGTGCTTGCCCGGTTCACGAGCCGAAAGGCCGTGGTCGGGGTCGTTGGGCTCGGCTATGTCGGCCTGCCTCTTTCACTCTGCGCCTGCGAAGCCGGGTTCCGCGTTCTGGGCTTTGATATCAGTGCAGAGCGGGTGGACGCTCTCAACCGCGGGCATAGCCCGCTCCACCACATCGAGGCCACCAAGATCGCGGCGGCGCGAGGCCGGGAGCGCTTCGCGGCGACGACGGACCCCCGGCGACTCGGAGAGGCGGATGCCGTCCTGATCTGCGTGCCCACGCCACTCGGACCCCATCGAGAGCCCGATCTGTCCTTTATCGAGGAGACGTCCCGGATGCTGGCCGGCGTACTGCGCGCAGGTCAGCTCGTCGTCCTGGAGTCGACAACGTATCCGGGCACGACGCGCGACGTGGTGAAGCCGATTCTAGAGGCCTCCGGGCTCAGGTCGGGCACGGATTTCTTCCTCGCTTATTCGCCAGAACGCGAGGATCCCGGCAATCCCGATTTCGAGACCTCGCGGATTCCAAAGGTCGTTTCCGGGGATGGCGAGGACGCGCTGAGGCTTGCATCCGCGCTTTATGGGCAGTTCCTTTCGCGCACTGTCCCGGTGTCCTCGCTCGAGGCAGCCGAGGCTGTAAAGCTGATCGAAAACATCTTTCGCGCCGTCAACGTGGCGCTTGTTAACGAGTTGAAGGTCGTTTTTGCCGCTCTCGCGATTGACATTTTCGAAGTCATAGACGCGGCGAAGACCAAGCCCTTTGGCTACATGCCATTCTATCCTGGGCCAGGCCTCGGCGGACATTGCATCCCGATCGACCCGTTCTATCTCACCTGGAAGGCGCGGGAGATCGGGATCTGCACGCGCTTCATCGAGCTCGCCGGCGAAGTCAATACGAGCATGCCGCGCTACGTGGTGGATCGGCTGCGCGAGGAGCTCGACCGCCGCTTCGGAAAGGGACTCTCCGGCGCGCACATCCTGATCGTCGGCATCGCCTACAAGAAAAACGTCGGCGATATGCGCGAGAGCCCGGCGCTCTCAATCATGGAATACCTGACACGGGCGGGTGCGAAGGTCGATTACTGCGACCCGTATTTCCCGGTAATCCCGCCGACGCGGCAGCATGCAGCCCTCGCAGGCAAAGCATCCATATCGCTCCTGGACTACACGCTGGCCCGCTATGACGGCACAGTGATTGTAACCGACCACGATGGCATCGACTACGCCGCCCTCCTGCGGTTCTCGAAATTAATCGTCGATACCCGCAATACGTTAGCGGGGCTGGCGGGCAAGGATTACGCTCACAAGGTGGCCAAGGCATGACAACATCGATGACAGGCGGATTCACGCCCGTCAGGGTGGTGGTGGTCGGATGCGGATACTGGGGGCGCAACCTCGTGCGCAATTTTTTCGCGCTCGGCACTCTTTCGGCCGTTTGCGATGCTTCCCCAGACCGCGCGCGTGAGCAATCCGAACGCTACCAAACGCGAGCGCTGTCTTTCGATGAGGCTCTTGACGACCCCGGCATCGACGCGGTGGTGCTGGCATCGCCTGCTGCGACGCATGCGCGCCTTGCGCTGCGCGCGATCGAGGCGGGCAAGCACGTCTTTGTCGAGAAGCCGCTAGCGCTCGAAGTGGCGGACGCCGAGAGGATCAGGGAGACCGCCGAGCTTCGGAACCGGGTCGTGATGGTGGGACATCTCCTGCGCTACCATCCGGCCTTCATCAAACTCAACGAAATGGTGGCCCAAGGAAGTCTGGGACGCCTGCAGTACATCGGTGCAAGCCGTCTCAATTTGGGGAAGTTCCGTCGCGAGGAAGATGTGTTCTGGAGCTTCGCGCCGCACGACATCTCGATGATCCTCGCACTCGCTGGTGAAGCGCCTGAAAAGGTCGAGGCGGTGGGTCATTGCTATCTGCACAACAGGATCGCCGACGTCACGACAACCCACTTGCGATTCGCCAGCGGCGTCAACGCCCACATCTTTGTGTCCTGGCTTCATCCGTGCAAGGAGCAGAAGCTGATCGTTGTTGGTGACGGCGGCATGGCCGTGTTCGACGATGGCGAGCCCTGGGCCGGGAAGCTGGTCCTCTACCCACATCGGGTGGCCTGGCACAACGGCATCCCCGAGCCGGCGCGGGCGGAGGCGAAACCCGTCCTCTTGCACGAGGGAGAACCCTTGCGGCTGGAATGCGAACACTTTCTCGAGTGCGTGCGCGATGCGCGGACGCCGTGGACCGACGTGCGAGAAGGGATCGGTGTGCTGCGGGTGCTCGACGCCGCCAGATGGTCCATGCGGTCCGAGCGTCCGGCAGAGCTCAAGGCGGAAGCCTCCGTCCCCTACGTCTCACACGAATCCGCCTACATCGACGCGGGTTGCGAGATCGGCGCGGGAACGAAAATCTGGCATTTCAGCCACGTCTCCGCGGAATCGAAAATCGGTCGCGACTGCGTGATCGGGCAAAATGTGATGATCGGCCCCGACGTCGTCATCGGTGACCGCTGCAAGATACAGAACAACGTCAGCATCTACCGCGGCGTCGAACTTGAGGACGGCGTCTTCTGCGGCCCTTCGTGTGTTTTCACCAACGTCATCAACCCGCGCGCGGAGATCGAGCGCAAGGACGAATTCCGCCCTACAGTCGTCGGCCGCGGCGCGACGATCGGCGCCAATGCCACCATCGTCTGCGGACACCGCCTGGGAGCGTACTGCTTCGTCGCCGCGGGCGCGGTCGTCACGCGGGACGTCCCGGCCCATGCCCTGGTCGTCGGGAGCCCGGCTCGTCAGATCGGCTGGATGAGCCGCGCCGGGTATCAACTCGGAGCGGACCTAGTGTGTCCGCGGACCGGCGACCGCTACACCCTCGACGGCCGCGGCGGACTGGCCTGCATCGCCGACGCCAAGGACGTTGCATGAAATAGGGAGAGAACATGCGCCCGATCGCGTTCGTCGACCTCGCAAGCCAGCAGGAGCGCATCCGCGATCGGTTAGACGCCGTAATCGCCCGAGTGCTCGACCATGGCCAATACATCATGGGGCCGGAGGTAGCCGAGTTCGAGCGCCAGCTCGCCGAATTCTGCGGCGTCAAGCACGCGATCTCCTGCGCCAGCGGAACCGACGCGCTGGTGCTCGCGCTGATGGCTAAGGATCTACGGCGCGACGACGCCGTCATCGTGCCGAGCTTCACATTCTGCGCGACCGCCGAGGCGGTATGCTTGCTCGGCGGCGTTCCGATCTTCGCGGACGTCCTCGATGAGACCTTCAACCTGGATCCGCGTAGCCTTGGTTCTGCCGTACTAACGGCGCGCCGACTTGGGCTGCGGTTGCGTGGCGTGATCGCTGTCGATTTGTTCGGACAACCTTGCGACTACGACGCGGTCGAGCATATCGCCAGGGAGAATCACCTTTGGCTCATCTGCGACGCGGCCCAGTCGTTCGGCGCCGTCTTCCGGGGCCGCAAGGTCGGCGTCATTGGCGACCTAACCGCGACGAGCTTCTTCCCGGCGAAACCCCTGGGCTGCTACGGCGATGGCGGTGCCGTCTTCACCGAAGATGACGAGCTGGCGGAGGTCATGCGGTCCTTGCGCGTGCACGGACAAGGCAAGGACAAGTACGACAATGTGCGTATCGGCATCAATGGCCGGATGGACACGCTTCAGGCCGCGATCCTGCTGGAGAAGCTCGCCATCTTCCCCGATGAGATCGTCGGGCGCAACCGCGTCGCGGCGCGCTACGACGAGCTGCTTCCGGCGGATTTCAAACGGCCCGTGCTCGCCGAGGGCGCGAGCTCGGTCTGGGCGCAGTACACGGTCCGGACGAGCGAACGCGACGTTTGGCTGAAGCGTCTCAAAGCCCAGGGCGTGCCGGCGATGGTCTACTATCCTCGTCCCCTCCATCGGCAGGCGGCGTACGAGGGTTTCCCGATCGCCGGGGAGCACTTGGCCGCGACCGCGAGGTTGGCCGAGACGGTGCTGAGCTTGCCGATGCATCCTTATCTCTCGGCCGAGGACCAGTCCCGCGTCACTGCGGCCCTGGGCGCGCCCGATCGACTCCGGAGCCCGCGCTGGTGAGAACTTGGCTGTTCCCTTGCCTGAACGATAGCACCCGCCGCAGCGAAGCCGCTGGCGGCGTCTCGCCGCCCACCGGCGCGGCCGGATCGGCCCAGGCCCAATCTTTCTCGCGCGGCGAGCTCGCCGTCGATGCGGAGGTCACCCTGTGAGGGGCGGCACGCGACGAAGCGGGAGAGCGGTCGGTCGGGCGCTGGCGACGCGCCGAGAGCCGGCCGCGCACGGCCGAGCGGTCACCGGCCGCCGTGGATGCGGATGGGACGCATGATTCCCTCTGGCGAGGTGCAGGCGGCAGGACTAGGTCTTGCCCCAGGTCGAGCGCAACGCGCGGCTCGAGGACCCTTGCGGAGACGCTCCGCACGCAAGGGCGGAGTCGGGCGCCTCGGAGCCCGCTTTCTTTCAGCATTCGCCGATCTCTTTTCCATCGAGGCGAGCTTCACGCTGTACCTGTTTTCCGGACGCTACAAGACCTTGCCGGAGCTACGGAACCTCCCCATCGACTACACCCTGCTATTCTTTGTCGTGACCTCTGTCTTCATAGCATGGGCGCTTGTGTCCGGCCGGATGCGGCCGTTCCCATTGAATTTGCCCGTCCTATTGATGATCCTTTTCAGCGAGCTCGCCGCTGCGAGCCTATTCTGGTCCAGCCTCGATCCATTGAACAAGGACAAGCTGGTACGTTTCCTGGCGCTGACGAGCACCAGCTTCTTTGCTGCCTACATGATCGCGCAGGATCAGAGCCGCCGGGAGCGGCTGCTGCGGATACTGGCGTGGCTGAGCTGCGCGATCGTTACCTATTACGTCTATTACCGCTACGTGCTCGGCATCGATATGCAGCCTGGCAGCGGACGCATCCCAGCGGACTCGAACAACTATCTTGAATACAACGCCCATGCCAGCATCCTCTTCATCATCTTCATCGCCCTCGCGGTCTTCGGCTCATGGAAGCAGATGTGCGCCGCCCTCGCCGGCGCAGGCGCAATGCTCTTCCTACTGGCGACCATCGGCGGCCGCGGCCCCCTGGCTCTCGCCCTCCTCGCTATCCCGCTGACGGGGCTCGGCCTGCTTTTGCGTCCTCACGGGATGTTGCAAGGCCTGACGCGCCTTTCGATGTTCGTGGCGGCGCTGTGCGCCATCGCAGTCGTGATCTACACGGCCATGGTGCAGGTATACGGCAGCGAGACCTGGCAACAGCTGCGCACCCTCGATCGATACGACATGCAACTCTCGTCTGAGGACACAAGCTCCATCGACGAACGGCGGGATGCGCAGGATTTTGCGCTTCGGCAATGGCATGAAAAGCCGATCCTCGGCTGGGGAATCGGGGAGTTCCGCGTCCAGAGCGTCTTCGGCTGGCCGCACAACCTGCTGCTCGAAATTCTGATGGAGTTGGGGCTTGTCGGGACTTTTATTTTCTTTCCTGTGTGCGCCGGCGCAGTCATCGAGTGCGTCCGTGTGGCACGGAGGCGAACCTGCGGATGGACCGAGATCGCGATCGCCTTCCTGTATCTGACGGAGCTCGCCTCGGAGCTTACGGTCCAAGGTTATCTCGCAGACGATCGCTGTTTCTTCGCGTATCTGGGCTTGGTGGTGGGTTTAGGACAGGCACGCCGAGGACCGCCGGGCCAAAGCCGCGGCCCGCGGCCCGCCCTTGGCTATGAGTGAGCGCGCGGCCAAGCCACATTCGGCGCCGGACGGAGAGGTGCTTGCGTGAACATCCTCTTGATAAACCACTACGCAGGGTCTGACCGCATGGGCATGGAGTACCGCCCGTTCTATCTTGCGCGAGAGTGGGTCGCTGACGGCCACAAGGTCACGCTCTTGGCGGCGGATTTCTCGCACCTACGCAACCACCAGCCCGTCGTTCAGTCCGATCTCGAGGTCACCGAGGAGGAAGGCGTCCGTTTCCGCTGGCTTCGCACCAACCGGTACGACGGGAACGGCGCACGGCGGGTCGTGAACATGACCACCTTCGTCGGGAAATTGCTCCTTCACGCGGATTGCATCGCCCGCGAGGAGCGACCGGACCTGGTGATCTGCTCGTCCACATACCCGCTCGACATTTTTCCTGGCGCGTACATCGCACGGAAGACGGCCGCCCGGCTGGTCTTCGAGGTTCATGATCTCTGGCCGCTCACGCCCATATTGCTCGGTGGCTACTCACGGCGGCACCCGTACATCCGCGTCCTGCAAGCGGCCGAAGATTGGGCCTACAGAAACGCCGACGTGGTCGTCTCTATCCTGCCGAACGCCCTGGAGTACATGGTCGGAAGGGGGCTCGAGGCCCGGAAGTTTGTGCATATTCCGAACGGAATTCCGGTGTCTCGCGCTGACGTGGCCGGCAAGGACCACCTGCCGCTCGCTGCAGTGGACCTCATCGAGCACGAGCGTGCGAGGGGTCGGTTCCTGATAGGTTTCGCCGGCGGGATCAACCCCAACACGGCGCTCGAAACCCTACTCTCCGCCGCGGCTTCCCTGCGGGCGAGCGGCGTCTCGTTTTTCATCGCCGGCGGCGGTTCGAATGCCAAACGTCTGCGCGCCCGGGCGACACGCCTGGCCATTGACAACTTTCACATGCTCGGCCGCATGCCGAAGGCGAGCGTCCAAGAGTTCCTCTCGCGCATGGACGCGCTGGCCATACTATGGCACCGGAGTCCTCTCTACCGTTTCGGCGTCTCTCCTAACAAGGTTTTCGACTACATGCTCTCGGGAAAGCCAATCCTGCAGGCGGGCGAAGCCAGCAACGACCTCCCGGCCGAGGCTCGATGCGGATTTACCGTCGCACCCGAGGATCCCGCGGCGTTTGCGGACGCGGTGTTACGGCTGCGCGCGTTACCGGCCGAGGAGCGGCGGCGCCTTGGTGCAAATGGACGCCGTTTCGTTCTCGAGAATCACGACTGTCGAGTGCTTGCGCGCCGGTTCCTGCGTGCGGTGGCGCCACAGTCGGCGGATCTTGTCGCGGCGGCGTCCGGCGTCACGGTCGCCGAAGCCCAGCCGTCGGCCCATTCGTAGAACCTGGCGAGAGCGAAAAAAGGCCATCACCGGGATGCCTCCTCCCGGAAACGTCAACGAAAAGAAAATAACGACAGCCGGCGCAGCCGAATTTCATTTGCCTCACCTGCTTTTGTCATTTACAGGCATTCGATAACATGCGATCTTGAGGAAAAGAAAAGATATGGTGGAAAACGGAAAGGGAGCCGGAGATGAAAGCGGTAATCCAATCCGGAGGGAAGGGAACGCGCCTCAGACCCTATACTATGGTTCTTCCGAAGCCGCTGATGCCCGTCGGGAACAAGCCGGTGCTGGAGTTATTGCTCCAGTGGCTTCGCAGGAACGGTACACGAGACGCCTACGTCACGACAGGTCACCTTGGCCATCTTATCCGGAGCTTCTGCGGCGACGGCCGGCAGTGGGACTTGCGGATTACCTACACGGAAGAAACTGAGCCACTCGGCACCGTCGGGGCGCTCAGCCTCCTGCACAAGGAGCTCGACAGCACGTTCTTCGTGGTCAACGGCGATGTCCTGACGGATCTCAATCTTAACGCGTTCGCGGCCTTTCACCACCAGCATGGCGGGCCGCTCACCATCGCCACGGTGCGCAGATCCATCCAAATGGATTTCGGGATCATTGAAGATCATGGTGGACGAGTCGCGCGATTTAGGGAGAAGCCGATCCTCACGCACATCGTCAGCACGGGCATTTACTGCATGGAGCCGTCGATCGTCGACTACATCCCCTGTGGCGTCCCCTTCGGCTTCGACGACTTGATGTTCTGCCTGCTCGGACGCGGTTTACCCGTCCGCACCTTCTTGCATAACGGGCTATGGCTCGACATTGGCCGCGTCGAAGACTTCCACAAGGCCCAGGAGCTCGCCTGGGACGACGCCTCCCCTCGCTACGACACCGTACCGCTGGACATCGACACGGCTGCCGTGGCCTAGCAGACCCCAAGCTGGAAAGGATCGCGATGCTGCTCGTGAGCGAGCCCTGTCTCGGCGAGGCAGAGAAGGAGGCTCTGGCCCAGGTCGTCGAGTCCGGGTGGATCACCATGGGCGACCGGGTTCGCGCCTTTGAGCGCGCGTTCGCGGAAGAGCATGGGATGGCTGATGCGGTCGCCGTGAATTCTTGCACGGCCGGTCTCCATCTCGCGGTTGTAGCTCTGGGTATTGGCCCCGGAGACGAAGTGTTGGTGCCATCGCTGAGCTTCGTCGCCACCGCGAACTGCGTTCTTTACGCTGGGGCCACTCCGGTTTTCGTGGACATCGAGAGCGCGCAAAAGCCACTGATGTCTCTCGCCGACGCCGCGCGGAAATGCACGCAGCGGACGCGGGCGGCGATCGTGATGCATTACGCCGGATGCGTTGCTGATGGCGAGGCGTGGCGCAGATTCGCCGACGAGCGCCGACTGCGCCTGATCGAAGATGCAGCCCACGCCGCGGGCGCCTATCGCGCCGGTACATTCGGCGACGCGGCCGCTTTCAGTTTCTTTGGCAATAAAAACATGACGACCGCGGAAGGCGGGATGGTTTTCGCCCGCGATCGTGCGGTGTTGGAGCAGATGCGTCAGTTGCGCGGACACGGAATGACGAGCGACACGAAGCAGCGCCTCGCGGCGCGCTCGGCGAGCTACGACGTGACGATGCTTGGCTGGAACTACAGGATGGACGAATTCCGGGCGGCAATCGGCTTGGTTCAGCTCAAGTTTCTTCGGCGCTGGAATGAACGGCGCGCAAATATTGCGCGCGTATACCGGTCGGCGCTGGCGGAGCGTTGCACCGGCGTCTGCGTGCCGTTTTCCGACGCGGGCTACGAGTCGTCACGCCACATCTTGCCTGCCGTCCTGCCGGATGGAAGCGACCGAGACGCAGTGATGGGTCACATGCGAGAGGCCGGCGTGCAGACGACGGTGCACTATCCTCCAATACATCGGATGTCCCTCTATCGCGATCGATTGCCTCCACAACGTCTCCCAATAACTGAAGACTTCGCACGTCGCGAGTTGTCGCTTCCGCTGCATCCGAAGCTGGAGGATTGGGACGTGGAAAAGGTTGTCAACGCCCTTGCGAACGCGCTGGCGCGACAAGGTCCGACGAGGCACTGAATGGACCGCCCGCTACGCGTACGGGGTCGCGATGTCGGCGCGATAGGGCGGCGTCCATTCGACGTGGCTGCAGCGCTGATGGGGCTGATCGTATTGGCCCCGGTAATGCTTGTGATCGCCTGTGCCATCAGACTCGACACGCCCGGACCGGTCTTGTTCTCCCAGGATCGTGTTGGGCGCGGCGGACAGCACTTTCGCCTTTACAAGTTCCGCAAATTCGGACACCGCACGGACGGCGGCGGGAGCCTCACCCTCAAGCATGATGCCCGCATGACGCGCGTCGGGCGGCTGCTCGAGCGTACAAAGCTCGATGAGCTGCCGCAGTTCTGGAACGTTCTCGTCGGCGACATGTCAATCGTCGGCCCCAGACCGGAGACGCTTGATTTCGCCGATTGCTTCGCCGGCCCCTACGCGGGCGTGTTGGACCACAAACCGGGTCTTTTTGGGCCTAACCAGGTGATCTTCCGAAACGAAAACTCGCTCTATCCCCAAGACCAAGCCCCGCAGGAGTTCTACCGGACCATCCTGTTCCCGGCAAAGGCTCGCGTCGACCTGGCTTATTTCCCACGGCGAACCTTTATCGCCGACATAGGATGGATAATGCGCGCCGGATTGGCGCTCTTTGGCTTATCGACGGCACGCGCCGGCCTCGGTGGCGACGTAGGGGCCGCAGAGTCCCTGCGGGAGTCGTCGCCCTCGATTTCCACCGCGTCCGGTGTTGCGGAGCATTCCTGGCATGCTCGATGATCCGCCCTCTTCGCAGCGCCGCGGCGTGGATCAGCGTTCGGCCGTGTGGGCCGAGCCCCGCGAGGCGAACCCGTCACTGCCGGTCGTTTGCGTGCAAGGGCTGGGGTTCGTCGGGGCAGCCGTGTGTGTGGCCGTCGCGAGTGCGCGCGACGCTGCCGGTCGTCCTGCTTATCAGGTCATCGGCGTCGATCTCCCGACGCCCGAGGGCCTCTCACGCATCGAGGCGTTGAACCGCGGCGAGTTCCCGTTTCCGACCACCGATGCCAAGCTGGTTGAAAAGGCTCATGAAACTCGCGCCGTGGGGAATCTGACCGCGTGCGCCAACCCAATGACCTTCGGCTCCGCGTCGGTGATCATTGTCGACGTGCCGCTGGACGTCGCGCAGTCATCCGAGCCAGCGCTCGACCTCGAGACATTTCGGTCGGCGATCAGGATGGTCGGCCGACATATGCCTTCCGATTGTCTCGTCATCATCGAGACGACCGTTCCGCCTGGCGCGACCGCCCTCGTCGCCGCTCCGATCCTGAGACATGAGCTGGCGCAGCGCGGTCTTCCGACGGGACGAATGAAGATCGCGCACTGCTACGAGCGTGTGATGCCCGGCGCCGCTTACCTCGATTCCATCGTCAAGATGCCACGTGTGTACGCCGGGATCGATGACCGGTCGGCGCGGGCCTGCGAAGACTTTCTCCAAACCATCATTGCTGCCGGCGGATGCTCGCCGAGGCGCTTATCAAACACGACCGCCTCGGAGCTCGGCAAAGTGTTAGAGAACACTTATCGCGCCGTCACGATTGCCCTGATGGAAGAGTTCGCCGAATTCGCCGAAAAGGTCGGCGTCGATCTCTTCGAAGTCGTTGGCGCGATCCGTTCTCGCCCCACTCACAGCAACATGCGCACACCCGGATTCGGCGTCGGCGGTTATTGCCTGACGAAGGATCCTCTGATGGCAGGGCTCGCCGCGGGCGAGCTTTTCGGTTTAGACCAGGCGTTTCCGCTCGCCACGCTCGCCGTGAACGTGAACCGCGTGGCGCCGAAACGAACGCTAGACAGGCTAAGGCGGCTCCTCAACGGAAGCCTTCGCGGCAGACGCGTTCTGCTGTTGGGGGTAAGTTACCGTGAGGATGTCGGCGACACCCGCCACTCGCCCTCGCAAATGTTTTGGGAATCCGCGACAGCGGAGGGGGCCGAAGTCATCGTCCACGACCCTCTCGTCAAGTATTGGCCTGAGTGCGGCATCTGCGTCCCAGAGAATATCCCGCGGGCCGCCGATCTGGACGCGGTCGTCCTCGCGGTTCCCCACAGCCAATATCGGGAGTTCGCATACGAAGCGTGGCTCGACGGTCATCGTCCCCTCTTCCTTGATGCCTTCAACGTTTTGAGCGATGCCCGACGAAACGCGCTGCGAGCGCTTGGGTGCCGGGTGGAAAGCATCGGACGGGGGTGCGGGCTGTGAAAGCGCTTGTCACGGGCGGGCTGGGCTTCATCGGCTGTCACCTGTCCGCGCGCCTGCTCGCCGAGGGCTTCGAAGTCCACGCCTACGACAACGCTCAGCGAGGAACCGTCGACGCCTGGATTGACGCGATGCGGTCGCGCGACGGATATCGGCTGCTTCTCGGGGACCTGAAGGCTGCCGACGGTCTCGATGAGCTCGATGACGGCTACACCCACGTCTTCCATCTGGCGGCGATCGTGGGCGTGGAGAATGTCGTTCGACAGCCCTACCGCGTGCTGCGGGACAACGTGCTCACGCTCGCGAGAATGCTGGAGTGGAGCAAGACGCTGAAGACCTTGCAGCGGTTCGTGTTTCCGTCGACGAGCGAGGTCTACGCGGGCACGCTCGAGACCTTCGGGATGAAGATCCCGACGCCGGAGAGCACGCCTCTGACGGTCGCCGATCTCGAGCGGCCGCGGACCTCCTACATGCTGTCCAAGATCTACGGAGAGGCGCTCTGCCGGCACGCTGGAGTGCCCTTCACGATCATCCGGCCGCACAATGTCTACGGCCCGCGCATGGGAATGGCGCATGTCGTCCCGGAACTCCTCGAGCGCGCCTACCGAAGCCCGCCGGGCGGCAGGCTGACGGTGTTTTCGCCCGACCATAAGAGGACATTCTGCTTCGTGGACGACGCAGTCGAGCTGATCCTTCGGATCGCGCTCGCGCCGGCGGGCCTGAACGAGACGTTCAATATCGGGTCGACGGACGAAGAGACCTCGATCACCGCTCTCGCCGAGCTCGTTGTCGGGACGGTGGGCAAGCCGCTCGAGATCGAGACGGCGCCAGAAACGGCGGGGTCGCCCGAGCGCCGCCGGCCCGACATCGGGTTCGCCGTCTCCGTCGCATCCTACGTACCTTTCGTGCCATTGGCCGAGGGGCTCCGTCGGACCTATGAGTGGTATCGGGCGAACGTCTTCGACGCCGACGAGCCGTCGGCTGCCAGTGCCGCGCGGCACAAGGCTCGAACGTCGTGCCCTTCGATCCATTGACCGCCCTTATGCCGAACCCGTTGCGCGCCGAAGCGCTGAACCCCTTCGAGGTTCGGATCAGGCGCGCGTCGAGGCGGTGGGACCGCCGCCGAACCGAGCCCTGACATGCTGCAACTGCGCACGTCCTCGTTCGTCTTCACCCCAACGCGCCCGATGCCTCTCGCCGGATACAGCCGCAGGCAAGGCGTGTACGAAGCGGTCGACCATGACCTCGAGGCGATTTTCCTGCTGCTGTCCGACGGCCGCGGCGGCGAGGTCGTGCTCGGCGGCGTCGACACGCTATTCCTGACATCCCGAACGCTATCGGACGTCAGGAACGAGCTTCGCGGCCTCCCGACGCCTTTGTGCCTCTTCGCGACGCACACGCACAATGCGCCGTCCCTGGCCCCCGAGCTGCCGCTTCTCGGCCGCCATGATCCGGAATGGTATCGATCCTTCGTGCTCTCGTGCGCCCGGACGATCGGCGAGACCGCCCGGAGTCCGGGCGAAATGGTCGCGCCGCGGTTCGGAGAACGCCCGACCGATCTCAACGTCAACCGGCGCAAGCCGTCATGGGTGGTGGACTATTCCGCGTTGGCGCGCGAACGTCGCGTCAGTGTGGGGCGTCGCATCGCGCTCGCGGCGAACAAGCGCGGCACCATAGACCGCCGCGTGCGCGCGATCTTCTTCGAAAACTCGGTTGGGGAGGTCAAGGCAGTCGTCTGGACCCTGGCTGCCCATCCGGCCTTCTATCCCGCTTCGCACCGCGTGTCTCCAGATTTCCCCGGTTTGATCCGCCAGCGTCTCCGCCAGTGCTTCGGCAATCGATGCGCAGTCGTGTATCTGCCCGGATTCGCAGGCTCGGCCATCCCGAACGTGCCACCACGGTTTCCCGTAACATGGAGGCGCGCGGCGGCATCTTTCCTCCCATTCTATCCCACCCTCCGCTCCTTCGACTCCAAAGGATACAGAAAATGGGTCGACCGCCTGTTTTCGGAGATTTTAGGCGCCTTCGAAGCCAGAGATCCCCAGCCGCAGGAGACCTGCATCCGCGTGGACGACGCCACCGTCCCCCGCATATTTCGCTGCCGCAAGGATGCTTTCAGCACGTTTTCGGAGAGGTCGGATATCAATCTCCGGATCTCCAGGGTCACGCTTGCGCCGGGCCTCGACATACTCGCCTGCAATGGCGAGATGTTGTGCGAATGGACACCGTTGGCGCAATGCGTCACCGGCGACACGGTTCTGTTTTCCAGCTACTTGGCGGGGACGGCCCTATACGTGCCAACGTCGTCGCAAATCCCCGAGGGAGGCTATGAGGTGACAGGCTTCCAAGAATCGTTTGGAATCGATGGTACGTTCGACCCCGATATCTCGCGGCTGGTGCTCTCCACGATGGCAGGCCTTTACAAGCGCGAGGAGATGCTGGCGCAAGATGCGTGCCGCCTGGGCCAGCCACGGAGGACAGGCTGATGCACGCCGCCACCAGAAGACCTTACGATTGGACTGACATATGGTATCGGCACCTGAACAGCTACTTGTCCGCTGATCCCCGGGCAGGTCTGGTGATTGCGCAGGCGCTTTCCGGCAAATTCGACACGGTGCTCGAGATCGCGTGCGGGAGCGCGAGAGACTCGATCTTCTTTCAAGGCATCGGCAAGGACGTCATCGCGACTGACGGCAATGCCGACGTGATTTCGGCGCTCCAAAGCCGATTTCGTGGCATGCACAAGATCGATTTCCGCGTCGAGGACGGGCTGTCACTGTCGTTCGAGAGTCGGCAGTTCGACGTCTCGTTCCACAGCGGGTTCTACGTGTGCTTCGACGACGATGACACGGTCAAGGCGCTGCTCAGGGAGCAGTGTCGCGTCACGAGAAAGCATGTGTTCTTCTTCGTGCACAACGCCCACAACCGCGCATTGAAGGACAGGTTTCGTGCGGCGGCCCGGACTGACCATGTCTTCGACATCCGCTTTTTCCGCCGGGACGAGATCGCGAAGCTGGTTCACGAGAGCGGCGTGAGCTACCAGCAGATGCGGATTTCCAGATTCGGCGGTCCGTTCGACATCGTTTTGCACGGGCAACTGAAGGGATTCCCTAATCCGTTCCGCGGCTTCGCTTCCAAGCACCTGCGGTTGCTGTATTCCCTGACTCCACTCAGAACTGCGGAGCGGCTGGTTTGCCACTTGATGCTCTAGAGGGTCGCCTCAGCGACAGCTGCGCCACGCGCGCCGCCGAGATCCATCATGGGTGGCTACTCCACCCACCCGGCAATAAGGGAGGCGTGGCGGAAGGCTAGGCTGGACGAAGATGTGATGCTGATTGCCAGATTCGCCTCGATGCCCGCGTTTCGGCGTGGGCTGCTCAGTTCCCTCCTGACGGTTGCCGGATCGTCGGCGCTGCGGGACGTAACCGCGCTGGGCAGCGGCGCGTTGCTCTCGCAGGCGATCCTGTTCTTCGCCGCTCCAGCGTTCCTGCGTCTCTACCAGCCGGGCGATTTCGGACTTTATTCGTTTACCTACGCCTCAATATCGCTGATTGCAACGCTCGGCACCTGGAAGATCGAACGGCTCATCGTCGTCGTGCCCGCCCGGGCGACGGCAGTCCGGCTGCTGGCCGCGCTCACCGCCATTGCCGCTGGCGCCGCCGCCCTCCTTCTGCTCCTCATCTCCCTCGCATGGACCATCGCCGATGACCTTCCGGCCGGCGCGCCCGAGAAATTGGCGCTGATGTGGCCGGCGCCTCTTTCGATGTTCATTCTTCTAGCAACGACGGGCATGCGGTTCTACTCGGTGCGTGTCGGACGGTTCAAAGCCATCGCCATCGCGCAAGCGTCGAGAGCGATGGTCTTCGCCGTGGGCATCATTGCGACGGGGCTGCTTTGGCATGAATCGGTTCTTCACCACGGCGCACTGATCATGATCTCATGGCAGGTCGTCGCCGATGCGTGTGCCCTGCTCGTTCAGCTTCGGGCCAACCGCGAGAGCGTGAGGCTTCTCCTGTTTCGTCCGCGGATCCGGAGGAGTATGGCGGTCCTGATTACGCACCGAAAAATGCTCGGCGTCCTGGCGTTGTCGCAGATCATAAGCTCAGTGAACCAGCAGATCCCGATTTCGACGGTGATGTTTGCCTTCGGAGCCGTCCCCGCCGGATGGTACTCGCTCGCCGTTCAGTTCGTGTACGCGCCTTGCGCCATCATTACCTCGGCGGTGAGCGATGTGGCCAATCAGCGCCTTTCGCGCTTGCACGCCCAACGAAAACCATTTTCGCATCTTGTGCTGCGGACGACGGTGGGCATGGCCATCGCCGGCATCGTCCCGTTTGCGACGATAGCTGTCCTGGCCCCGGCTCTCCTTCCCCTCCTCCTGGGTCCTCGCTGGATCGGAGCATCTCAATCCGTCTCGGTGCTCGCTGTGGCTTCGTACCTCTTTTTCATTGAGGCGCCCGCCGGCAACGTGGCTCTCATCGTGGGGGCCCGGCGGTACATGGTCCTGTGGCACATAGGGCGAATGGCGAGCTTGGTCGGGCTCGCGGCGGCAGCCCTGCTCGGGCTGATTCCCTACGCCGTCTGGCTTATTTTGACGGTGGTCAGCGACGGGTTTCTTTATCTTCTCGATGTCATCGCGGAATTCGCGTTCGCTCGCAGTGCGGAGGCGAAATGGCGGCAAGGTGGCACGCGTGACGCTCAGCGCGGATGAGATCGTCATTCTTTCCCCAGGGCTGTCGCAATCCTTTGCTATAGCTGATCTGTTGCGCCGGCACGTTCCGGCTCTTCGTTTGCTCGGCTATCAGCTACCCGGCGAAAAGGATCGCCTGTGGCCTCCGTTCGCACGATACGTTGGGGCGGACGAAGGAGAGCCAGCCGTCCAGAGTGGGGCGGCGATCATGACCGGCTCCGAAGCGACAGCACATGTGTTGAAGCGCCGCGAGTCGGTCAGATTGGGCCAGATCGCGTTTGAGCGCCGGAACTTATGGTTTTACGACAAGGTCGCGACATTGGACCGTGCGAGGCAACTCGACATTCCGGTGCCTTCGACGTGGACCTCGGTCGACGACGTCGCGGACAGGCAGGGGCCTATCTTTTACAAGCCCGCCCGTGAAGGAACGGGTGGCCCGCGGAAGAAGGTACCCTCGGCGAGAGCTGTGCCGCCGTCCGTGTGGGAAGGCGGATATCTGTTTCAAGAGGTTATAGAAGGGCCGAGCGTGATCGGCTTCGGTTTTGTCGCCGACCGAGGCAGAGTGGTGGCCTCCAGCCTCCATCATGAGATGTTCAGCTTTCCGCGGGACGGCGGGTCGGCCGTCGTTGTCGAACATTGCGAGTCTCCCCGGGTGGAGGAGCTCGCCAGACGTCTTATTCGCGACTTCCAATACAGCGGATGGGGTCTGATCGAGTTCAAGCCCTGCCCCCGCCGGCACGACTTCGTGCTGATGGAGCTGAACGCGAAGTTCTGGGCCTCGATCGAGTTTACGCTGCGGACCTGCCCGCTTTTTGCGCATCTTCTTTTTGGCATCCGGACGGAAGCCGAGCCTATTCGACGGATGTTCTGGCCGAGCCGCCTTCTTCGGAACGGCTTGATTCGCATTCCGGCGAGCTTGCGAAAGTCGCTGCCTGCCAACCGGAGCCATGAGTGGTTGAGCTGGCGTGACTGGGCGAGATCGCTGTTCCCACAATGACGAAAATCCGTCGGCCTCGTTGCCGGCCGGATCACTACCTGTGGCGAGCCCGGCTTCCTTCACTCAGCGGGCCGCTCGTGCGCGCCGCATGCTCATACGCGCCGATATCCGGTGCGGCTCCCGTCGGCCGCGCATGGCCGTCGAGGTCGGTAGACGGGCTGAGAACGGCCGCGCCGGCGTCGATGGCTGGAGAGTCGGCCTGAAGACGATAGTCGTGACCGGCGGCGTCGACGAACTTGGGATCGGCTTTTAGCGTGCCCGTATCCGTGAGCCCGTTCTGCAGACGAACTGCCCACCGCGTGTTGTTGTACAGCAGGTTGTTAACGTACCGGTTGTTCAGGCCGGTGATGCCGCCTTCTGAAATGCCCCGAATGGAGTTGATGACGATGTTGTTGGCGACGGTGATGTAATTGCCGGTCGTCGACGACGCGCCGCTGTCGCCGGAGCCGACGAGGATGCCGCCGCCTCGAGCGCCATCGATCGTGTTGTTGACGATCTGGATGTCGCGGGCGCCGTGCCAGGTCACGATCCCATTGCCGACCACGTTGTAGACGACGTTGTTCGCCACCGCGCCGGACTCGACCTGATAGATGCCGTGGACGAGACCGCTCGTCTGGCCGGACGGACCGATGTTGTAGACGATGTTGCCGATGACCGAGCCGAATACGTCGCCGTAGTAGTTGTCCATTTCCACCCCGGCGCCGCCCGCGCCATGCGCCGATGCATTCGCGAACGCGGTGGCATCGGTCAAGATGCCGTGGACCTTGTTGCTCTGGAATGTGGTGTAGGAGCCGCTGCCGTAGAAGCCAAAGCGCCACGACGTCGCCTGGGCGCCGCTGCCGTCAATCTCGAAGCCTTTGATGTCAACGTAGTCGCCCCGGTTCCACCATCCCGTCTGGTTGCTGGCGGTGCCGGCGCCCACGATCTTGGCGCCATACTGGACGTCCGAGACGTAGGTGATGCGGGCAGTCGCAGTGCCGCTGGCCGCCGTCGTGAAGCCGCCCGCGTAGGTTCCCGCCGCCACATGCACGGTCGTTCCGGGCCGCGCGTGCTGGGAGGCGGCGAGGATCGAGCGGAACGGCGCGCCGCGCGAGCCGTTGTTAGAGTCGGAGCCGGTCGAGGAGACGTAGAGGCCTGGCCTCGTGCCCGCCGCGAGCGTGTCCGCCTCGCATGCTGCGGCTCCTGAGAGAAGAGCAAGCGCGGCGGCGCTGAACCTGCGCCGCCCAAAAGCAACCCATGAGTCGCCCCGGTCGCGCGGGCTTCCTTCGCTCATGTCTCTGCTCGGGAACGCGCCTATACCCGAACCCCGAACTCGTCCTCCCAGAGTGCCAGGCTATAGAGACGCCATTGACTGTTTCGATCCAATCCGCGGTATCGCCGCATCAGGCGGTCGACATTGCAATAACGTCTGATCAACGGCGACTGACGGACTTTTCCCATCATCACGTTCAGGTGGCGCGCGAGCCACAGCTCCGTCGGCGCTTCGAACCCGATCTTATTGCGCCGCCATGCGATGTCGTGCGGGAGCACGTCGCTCATCGCCTGCCGCAGCACCCACTTCGTCCATCCGTCGCGCATCTTGAGGCTGGGCGTTAGCGCAATCGACCTCTCGACAAGCCTATAATCGAGGAACGGGAGTCGCGCCTCGATCGAGAAGGCCATGGAGTTCTTGTCCTCGTAGCGGAGTAGCGACGGCAAGGCCGTGGTTTCTACCTCAAGCGCCTGAAGCCGCGGGACCTCGAGGCACGCCGACGCAAACTTGCCGACCCAATCCGGCAGGGGCGGATGCGCTTCCAGGTAGTTGCTCCTCCATCGGTAATAGAGATGGCGCGCGCTTGGGAGCAGCTCGAAGACGGAATAGCTGGCGACGCGCCAGGGCTTCATGTTCGCGTTGCTCCGCATCGCGTCCCGCAGCCCCCGCAGCACCTCGACCGCACCTCCGGCGCGCCAGAGCATGACGCAATAAGCCGCGTAGTACCTGTCGTACCCGAGCAGCGTCTCATCCCCGCCCTGGCCGTCCAGGAGAACCACAACGCCGTTCTCCTGGGCGGCGCGCATCACGAATGCTTGCATGCAGATGGATGGGGAGTTGAAGGGCTCCTCCTGATGTGTGACGACGCGCGGCAGCAGCGCGGAGAACTCCTCGTAGGTGGGCCGGGTCTTGATCCAGTCGAGCGCCCCCGCCCTGACCACCTCCGCAGCGTAGGCCTCCTCACTGTTGCGGGGATCCTCGCTCACTGCCGTCACGGCGGTGAACGGAACGTTGCTGATCTCGTGGTGCATCCGTCCCGCGACCATAGCGATGCTCGAGCTGTCGAGACCACCGCTCAAACACGTGCCCACCCGCACATCCGATCGTAGCCGCAATCGAACAGCGTCCTCGAAAATGCGCCGGAATTCCTGGATCTCGTGCTGCTCCGGGGCGTCGCCAACACGGCTCACCTGGTCTAACAGGTTGTAGTGCCGCTCTATGACGCACTGGTGCTTTCCAACATGGTAAACAAGGAAATGGCCAGGAAGGAGGCTGGACACATGCTCGAAGAAGGTCTCAGTCGACTGCACTTGGACGCCCGTAAGCAGGAACTCGGACACGACTCGCGGATTTGCCTCTACCGAGGGAAGCAGCGGCAGCAGCTGGCGAATCTCGGAGCCGAAGGCGAAGTAGTGGTCGGTCAGCACATAGTGGAACGGCTTGACGCCAAAGCGATCGCGGGCGGCGAAGACTACGTCCTCCTCAAGATCGTGGATGGCGAACGCCCACATTCCATTGAAGCGGGAAAGGCACGCGCGTCCCCACGCAGCGTAGGCTGCAAGTATGACTTCCGTATCGGTCTTTGACCGGAATCGGAAGCCGAGTGCCGCCAGCTCTGACCTGAGCTCCAGGTAGTTGTAGATCTCGCCGTTGTAAGTAATGACGTAACGTCCGTCGGCATACTCCATTGGCTGATGGCCCGATGCTGACAGGTCGAGGATGGATAGCCGTCGGTGGCCGAGCGCTACCCGTCCTCTCACGCAGCAACCTGCATCATCCGGTCCACGATGCCGAACGCGGACCGTCATCTCCTTGATGATCTGGCCGAGGTCAAAGCCGTTCCGTCGTGCTACGATCCCGGCGATCCCACACATCGTTCGTTCCAAATGTCCTTTGCCAGGGGGGACCCTCTGACGGTGGCCGGCAAGCCCAGCCGTCAGCTCGAATAGTATTTTTTCATTCGGGCGGGGAGCATGTCCCCGCCCGGATAGCCGTAGCGACCGTATTTCTTCCGATCCACCATGGACAGGATCACACCGCTGACCGGTACATCGAGATCATGTAGCCGTTGCAGCGCGGCGACAAACGTCGTCTCCTTCGTCGCTCCCCAACGCACGACCATGACCGTCATGTCCACCTGACGAGCCAGGATGCCCGCATCGTGGACCGCCAGCAGGGGCGGTGAGTCGAGGATCACGGCGTCGAACTGCGCTGACAGAGCTTCCAGGATATGTCGCATCTTGGGTGATTCAAGGATGTCCGCAGGTGAAGAAACCGACGAGCCCGCCGCGACAATGAAGGCGCCCGACGCGGCGTCGAGCTGCATAACGTCGTCTAGCGAAGCCGCGCCTTCGAGGACTTCCGCCAGGCCGGGCGACCGCTTCAAGCCGAGTTCCCGGTGCACACTCGGGTGACGGAGATCGGCGTCGACGAGCACAACCCTACGCGCGTTGAGGGCAAGCAGCCGCGCTAGAGATGCTGCAATGCAGCTCTTACCTTCTTCCGGAACCGATGATGTGATCAGCAGCGTCTTCGCCTCGGCTGTCCTGGAGTGATCGATCCGAAACCAGACGGCCCGCAAGTGCTCTACATACATTGAGGTGCGTTCGGCCAGCACGCGGGCCGGTGGGGATCGCTGCTGTCGCCCGGCACCCTTGACGGCAGGCACCGCGCCAAGCACACGGGCCGTTGTCATCAAGCGGAGCTGCGCCGTGCTCCGGATGGACTCGTCACGGCGCTCCAAAAGCACCGCCAGGATCGTCCCGCCGGTAGCGAAGATGAGGACGGCCGCCGCCGTGATAGCCATTTTCGGTGGGAAGCCCGGTGACCGCGGCACTGTCGCCATCGAAATTATCCGCGCCTCCGGCCCCTTGCCTTGGATCTGCGCTTGGATGTCGGCGAACCGGGTCACCAACTGAGTCATCAGGCTCTTATTAGCGTCCGCCTCGCGTTCGAATGCGCGCACGTCCACCTCGGACCCTGTCGCCTTGGATAGCTCAGTCCTCGCCCGGTCGACCATCTCTCGTAACGCCCGCTCTTTGGCCTGAGCCAGGGCGAGATCGCTTGTGTACGAGGTCGCGATCTTCGCTATCTCCCGGTTGATCTGCGCACGGAAGTCCGCCAGCTCGGCACGAGCCGCGACCATGCTCGGGTGTTTCTCGCCGTGCGTGGCCGACATTTCCGACATCCTGGCGGCGATCATCGTCGCCGATTCCTGCAGCTTCTGAATGAGCGGCGAACCGAGGACCGAGCCTATTGATTCGACGCGCTTGGAAACGAGCGCGGCGTTCAGCTCGGTAAGCCGTGCTGCGGCAACCGCTCGCTCGCCAGTCGCCACGGCGAGTTGCCTGCTCAGCTCCGCGACCTGATCAGCGGCGATCCTCAGGCCGGCGGCCGGAAAAATACCAGATTCGTTGCGCATCTGTTCGCTCGTCCGTTCGGCGTCGCGAACCTTCAGATTCAAGGTCCTGATCTCTGTCTCGAGTGTCCGGGTCGCGGATTCCAGCGCCGCGTAGTCCTGTCGGATTTTCTCGTTAATGTAGCGTTCGGCCACGGTATTCGCGGCGCGCGACGCTCGCTCCGGATCCTCCGACCAGAAGCGGATGTCAATCACGCGCGACGCCTCGGTCGAACTCGTGCCCAGCCTCTTGAAAAAGACATCGACGGCGTCGTCCAGGCTCCGATCCTGCGACGCCCCGTACGTTTCCTCGGCGGTCTCTTTCCCCAGCCCTATCGCGGCCATCCATCGTGTAGCCTCGCGCTGGGCGCGATCGAGGGCGTCGCTCAGCACGCCACGGGGCCGAAGCTCGGGATTGAACTCAGGGTCGCGGGCCAGTTCCAGCTCCGATACGACTAATTCGGCGAGCTTTCGCGACCGAATGATTGCAATCTCGTTCTTTCTGACCGTCTCTTCAGACGGCGGCAGGGCCGACGAGGGATCGGTGCTAACGACTATCCGCTTTGCCTCGCGCGGATCGATCATCACGCTTGCCGTCGCCACGTAGAGCGGCGTGAACATCCGGCACAGCAGATACGCGGCCAACCCACCGCCCACTGCAAAGGCAAGAATGAGACGCCAGCGCCGCATCGCCGCGGTGAAGGGCTCGACCTCCTTGGCAGCCGGCGGGGCTGACGGGAACTCCTCGAGCCCCCTCACCGCCGGAACCCCCGGACTGTCGAATTGCTCCCTCACGATCGCTTTCATGATCGCTCACCCGGCGCTCGAACGGCGACCGCGCCATTCGCCGACACGCGATTGCCATCGGACCTGAGGCGGGCGGCGATGCGTTCAGCTGTCGATGGCCCGGGGACATGCCACGGCCGGACTCTAGGATGTCGTGCCACCGGATCGGCCTCCCCGAAAAAAGTCGCAATCGGTTGCCAGTGCTCGCGCAGTTCATGTCGAAAAGAAAAATATTTTCGTCGGGAAGCTGCTACGCAGTCCGACGAGAAAGTGTCGCATTTTCTTTACGACCTGTAAAGCCGATGCGCACCAACCCGAGTTATTTTCTTTTCGCCGGAGTTGACCCTGTCCTCCGGAATGTCACGGCGGCTGAGTACGGGGGCATGCCTCGCCCCCGGAGCAGACCGATATAATGGGTGCGCAGGACAGGTATCGAGGCGAATAGCGGATATGCTGTGGTCGTGAACGGCCCCAGCCGACGCGCCAGGGGCGGGACAAGGCTGATGGTCTCGAGCTCGAGGGCGAAGGAGGGAAACAGCTCCTTGATCCGCGCCTTCGTCATCGCCTTCAAATGAGGGTTCCAGGGATTCGGGTATCGCATGTCGTACCAGACAACCGCACCATGTGGCGCCAGCACCCGGCGGATATTCCACGCGACGTTTCTCGCCATCCGGCGGTCGAGAATAGAAGAGAAAACGGTGAAGACTGGAACCAAGTCGAATGAGGCGTCCGGAAGGTCAAACTGTTCTGCGTTTGCTTCGACGAAGGTGAACGCAGGAAACCTTTCCCGGGCGATCGCGATCCGGCTTGGCAGGAGATCTACGCCGACCAGATTTTCGGCGGGCGTGCCCTGTTCGTGGAACCAACCGAGCAGGCTGCCATAACCGCAGCCAAGGTCGAGGACCCGACACTCCGACAGGGGGCGCTCGAACCGTTCGCGCAGCACGCGCGCGAGGCGCTCGCGATATTCGTGTAGCAAATACTGATTGCCGCGATTGGCCGCGTCCTCCTTGACAGTGCCCCGCAGTTTACGCTCCCGCTCTGCGTAGACCATGCGGATCCGGCGAACCTCGTCGCGGGATAGTCCGTCCCCCTGTCTCGAAATCATCACGTCGCAGGCTCCATTGCCTGCATTCTCAGCCGGCGCCGGCGCCGGGGCGCTCGGCTCATTCCGTCCGAGAACGCGGTCGTAGAAACTGAACAAGGTCTCCACCTCCCTTTCCCAATTGCACGACCGCAGGACGAGGTCGCGTCCGCGACGCCCCATCTCCGCCGCCTCTTCTGGACACCGGAAGATTTGCTCAATCGCTGCGGCGATGGCCGTGGGGTCGCGCGGCGGCACGCAAATTCCGCAACCGTTGCCCTGAACGATCTCACGGAAGCGCGGGAAATCGGCCGCGATCACGGGTAAGCCCGCCGCCATATATTCGAAAAGCTTCACCGGCTGCGATTCGATATAGGATTGGACCGGATGAAAGACCGCGAGACCTACGCTAGCTTCGCCGAGCACGCGGCGGACACCCGTACGGTCTTGGAAACCGCGGTAGTCGACGCGCGACCAACCCGGCGATGAGGCCAGCGTATCGACGAGCGAGCGCGGACTAATCTCGCCCGCGACAATCAGGCGGGTGTCGGAGAACCGGTCGACCTTCGCCATCGCTTCCACCATCTCGACGGCGCACCGTTCCACTGTCAGGGCGCCGACATAAGCGACGGCCCGACGTCGTCCGCGTACAGGCTCGTTGCCGATTGGGAACTCGGCTAGTCGGGCGAAATTTTGCACGAGCGCCGCGCGGCCTTTGGGGAAGCGCTGCGCGATGATCGGAGTGGCTGCCACGATGCCGGACAGAGCACAGCCGGCGATCCACTCCATCGCGCCCGCCGCCCGAGACACCGGTAGGCGCAGTCGGCCGGGAATCCAGTCCTTGAACAAGATGTCGCGCGGCAGGTCCTCGTGGGCATCGTATATCACCCGTTTTCCGAGGAACCGAAGCACCAACCCGCCCGGAATGAGCTCAGGGTCGTGAAAGTGGTACAGGTCCCCATTCTGGCACAGGCCGGCGGCGACGACCGCGATAGTCGATGTCACCATGCGGCCGAATCGTCCTGCGTAGCGTCGGACGCCGACGATGCCGACACCCTCGCGCCTCGCGGAGCCCTCGTCGTCAGGGACGACGAGGCAAACGTCATAGCCGGCCCGCGCCAGGCTTACGCACTCTTTCCAGAAAATACGGGTGTCATCGGCGCGATGAGCCGATGACAAGTGAACAACCTTAATCTTCTTGGACTGCGGCGGTCCCCGCATGCGGTCCTTTGGGCGCTGAAAGTTGACAGTTCCGTGAGGCCCCGTTTTCTATCTTATCGATAGGTGATAAGATGTAAAGAGCCGAAAGATAATAACACAGGTGTGGCTTGCCGCTTTCACGCCCGAGGCGAAAATAAGAAAAAGCCTCCCTTCCGCCCAGCGCGCGAAAAGGGGGCAAAAACGAGTAGTTGCGGATGGCCGAGTGGAGGAGATTTCCCGCGCGGAGAAAATCGGCAGTTTTCGGAGGCGCCGATGTTGTTGGTAGCGGACTCTGAAAAAAGAGCAAAGTCACCGTGCTGCTTCCCGTTGGATGTCAGCGAGGCGTTTTTCCCACGGCGCCCGTCGCCGCCTGTCTGAGCCCCCACCGAGATGTCCATCCCGATCGCTCCCGCCGCGACCATTTGCATCACTATTCCCGAGCCAAGCCTCCGGTCACTCGCCCGGTACGGCTTTGACGAGGCCGCCGTCCGCATGGGCCTACCCTTGCGACTCATCGAAAACGAGCTGATCGAGGGGGCGATCGTCTACGGACCGGTTCCGCCGTCCTGGCGGGGTGGCGTGCTCCCCTACGACCGACGATGCTACGACGCGACAGCGCGCTTCGCTGCGCTTGGATCGCCGCCGCTCTGGGCCCCCGAAGGGACCGACATCAACAATGTTGATCCTGTCGGCGGGCTGACACGCCTCCTCACCCTCACGGACGAGACCCAGGTGGATGAGCAGTCACGCAATGGCCACGGCATCTTCCCCATGGCAGCACTGCCGGCCCCACGCGCAAGCGTCCACGCGGCGCCGCTGGTCGAGCACCACGTTGCCGCGCTGCGGCGGCTACTTCAGCACCTCACACCGGGATTGCCACCGGCAGCCCACCCGCTCTGGCCCGCTGGCCGCCGTTACGCTGTAGTTGTCACCCACGACACGGACGCGGTGGCGCTCGGCGCCCCCTTGGAGATCCTGTTCAATGCGGTCAAGGCGGCCCTGCGGTCCGACGCGGTTCGCGCGCGGATGGCGTGGGAGGGGCTGACGCTCAAGGGTGACGACCCACTATTCGGTTTCGGAACCTGGGCTGATACGGAACGCGCCGCGAACTTGCGCAGTGCGTTTTTTGTTTTCGGCCGCGGTAAGGTAAGGCCCGAACTGAACGATTGCCGCTCCAGCATCTTCCGCCGGCGTGTGGACTGGGCCTTGCTGCGGTCTCTGGCCGATGAGGGCTGGGAATTCGGTCTGCACCCGCCAATCCGCGCGAAATATGACATCGACGAGTTCATCTGGGGCAAGGAGGCCTTGGAAGAGCGCCTCAGGCGGCCGATCTATGGGCTGCGACACCATTACTGGGCGCTCGATTGGCGGCAGCCCCACCTGACATTCCGCAAGCATGTCAATGCCGGCTTTAGGTACGATTGTTCCATCGCCTGGCGCGACGACGCCGGCTTCCGCGCCGGGACGTGCCTTCCCTATCGACCATTCGATCCCGAGCGAGGACGCGCCCTCGATATCTACGAGCTACCAACGGCAGTGATGGATTCGCACGTGATTTCCGACTCGGGAGACATAGAGATGGCTGTCCGCCGCGCGCTCTGCCTCGCCGAGGAGGTTCGACGTGTGGGAGGTATGCTGACCCTGGACTGGCATACCGAGGCCTCGGTCGATGACTACTGCTATCGGAACCTCCGGACCGCCCTTGTGGGCATCGTCCTCGTGCTGCGGGCCGATTCGGAAGCCTGGTTCGCCACGCCTTGGGAGGTGACGCGCCACTGGCATCAACGCCGACAAAGTCTCTTCCCGGAGGAGGGACTGCGATGAGATTGCGCGTGGGATTCCTCGGCATGGCCGACAACCTGTCGACGCGGGTCATCGTCATCGAACTCGCGCGGCTCGGTCGACCGTTGGATGTCGTCTTCGTGCAGCATGCCGGCGTCCGGGCGCAGTGGCGTAGGGTCATCCGCAAGCTGAGGGCGGCGGGACCGGGTGCCACGCTCCAGCGGGTTGCACTCGCGGTGAAATGCCAGCTCCAGCTGCCTGCCGCCTCGGTCGGCGTTCATCCGATTCCATGGCCGGCGACGGTCCATCACGTGGGCGACGTGAATGCCGAAGAGTCTCGCCGGCAGATTCGTGGCGAACAGCTGGATCTTCTCTTGATCGTCACTGACAGCATGCTAGGGCGCGGCACATTCTCGATTCCGCGCCTCGGCACGTTGAACGCCCATCCCGGCTGGCTGCCCCGCTACCGAGGCCTGGGTTCCACCTTGTGCATGCTCCGCGACGGAGTGTCGCCGGCGATCTCCGTCCATATCGTTGACGAGGGCGTCGACACCGGGCCGGTGCTCGTTCGCGAGCCGGTCGATCCAAACGTCGCCCTCGAAGGAATAGCGGCTGATCTCGCCTGCTATCGCGAGCAGGCGCGGATGTTCGCCAAGGCCATAACGCTCTTCGAGCTCGGCCAGGCCATTCCGATCGACACGTTTCTAGAGCCGAGCAGCATGGCTCGCGCGCTGTCGGCGGCCGAGGCGCGAGCGATCTACGCCGCGCTGCGACGGGAAGGGCCTCCAAAGCTCACATTGCCGAAGGGGCCCCAGGGCACATCCGCTCCCGCGTCGGTACCATGAGCAAGTCGCGCGCGGCGAACCGCCCCACCGCGCTTTGCGATGCCGAAAGGCCGTTCAATCCCCTCAAAGACACATGGTCGCATCTCTGTGGCGAAACATTACAAGATGCCTCGAGGATAAAATTTCCGTTCAGCATAGCGCGCGGAGAGCAGGGCTGTCTGGGTACCCTGCAGCAAGGTCACGCGTTGGGAGTGATTTCACCTAACAATGCAACCACTGAACACCGGGATACTGATCGGCCGGCCGTTCGGGTCGAGGTCATTACCCAAACGGGCGCGAGACAGAAACCCCGTTCGGGTCGAGGTCATTACCCAAACGCGCGCGAGACAGAAACCCGATAAGTAAATAAGATTTCCGTCGGCGCAATCACCAGCCACATCGAGCCAAAATAGGGGGATCACATGCGCCGCGATCAGTCCTCGCATAAGGATAAGGCCCTAGAAATGCGTCGCGCTGCCCAAATTCTGCTCGACCGGGCTGCAGAATTGGAAGCCATAGCCGGCAGTCGCGGCACGCATTCCGAGCAGAACGGTGAGACCTTTACAGACGTGCCGTTGTATCAACCCTGGCGTGATCGTCGGCGACAGGCCCGGCGGGGGCAATCTTAACGGCTGGGCCGAGCCGATCTTCTAGGCAAGCCTCCTGGACGCTGCCCCGCGTACTTAATTTTTTGAGGCTAGCAGGGGACGCCTTTTATCAATCTCTGTCGTGCCCAATATGAGTATGATATACCACATACTTGAAAACCTCATTGAAGTATTGACGTGGAATGAAGGGGCTGACGACCCGGGGCAAGATACCCTTCTCGGACCGGCCGAGAATTGTGGCTCGGTACGAGGGCGGAGAAACCATCGCGTCCATCTCGCGCAGTTTCGGTTGTACGGCCCCCGCGATCAGATACCTTATCAAGCGTACGAAAGGAACGCTGTCCCGGGATAACGAGGCCCGTACCCGCGGGACAGCCCATGGCACGCCTAAGGCGCCCAGCCCAGCGCTTTCGTCAACACTTGAGATCCTGCGGGCCGCTTCCCTTCCCCTTGACCGAACTGTTCTCGGAGCACCTGTCAGAACCATCGAGAACGCTGGTTCCGAGATTTTTGACCGCTCTCTTCGCGATCGTATCAGCAGCGACATCGCGGCCTTTCTGGTCGCGTTTGATGCAGCCACGCGCGAGCTGACCCGTCTCAATATCGAAACACTCGTGGAAGCGACCGATAGCCTGCTTCAGGCATGTGCCAGGACGCGCATGGAGCTGGATCGCCTCCGGACGCTGCCTTCAAAAGTCAGGCCCGTGTCGGACCGAGAATCGAAAAGGTCCGAACGCCCCGAGGCCAATCGGCGCCGGCGATAACCGGCGAAACAGCATCAAAGTTTTAGATGCTCCCGGCGGCTGCTCCGTACGGCAGCCGCGTCGACGCAGACAAGAGTCGGCCCCCCTTTTCAAACGACTTGATTCGCCGCCGAACGGATGTTCGGGCACGATGCGATTCGATCTCTTCACAAAATTCGCAGCACCGCTAGCAACAAAGCTGCCACAAACACCACATTTTAGCACTCGCCGCCCATCCTGTAGCAAACCGGTAGCGTGCTTCGAGAAGTAGGGCTCGGGCACGCGAACCGGCTGTCGTAGTACGAACTAAATTGGAACCTCCTCACTATGAGATTGAAGCATACAAAGAAATCACTTCTCGGCCGTACTGCTGTCATCGCGCTGACGGGGACGGCGCTATTGTCTTTCGCCGCCACCGCTCGAGCTGCCGACCTC
>WNFI01690241.1_pt1 | contig 57295 bp, 51 predicted proteins | sample 5400471 | NCBI WGS metagenome assembly WNFI01 (sample SAMN13153348, study PRJNA577476) | soil metagenome | isolation source: 100 cm saprolite on Douglas fir-dominated hillslope | place: USA:California | collected 2013-09-17
TTATTTTTCTTCCCCTGCTATTTTCCCGATCACCCAATATAAGAGGCAGGCGACCATAAAGAGTATACACACGATCACTATAGAAAATTTCACCCTGGCCAGGTTATAAGCGATCGTCACGTTCAATTGGGAGATATTTCCCTGGAGGGTTTTGGACATAGCAATATTTTCTATGATATCGCAAATGGTAGCAATACCGATCAACCAGGAAAAACCTCGCCCCCCCTTGATCAGGATATCATTCCCCGTACAAGCGGAGATAAAGCGGCAGCCCAGGCCAATGGCAATCGTATATAAGGCTATAAAAAAATAAGCAAAATAGGTGCTTTTGACACCCTGTTCGTACTTACCCGAATTTTTCCAGTCCTGTATGATGGAATTAGCTTTGTTGACGGTCTTGGCGATCTCGAATTGTACGATCTCCCCGGAGCTAAGAGGATATAAATAGCTCCTTATCCAGATCATATAAGCAATTGTTAGCAGGGAGAATAACCAGAATAATCGTCGCATCCGGCTAAACCGGGTCGCCCATGAAGGAGGTTCCATATATATTGATGATTTTACTTTGCAACGTTAAGTTATAGAAAATCACCACTACTTTAAGGAAATTTTTTGCACGGGTGTTCCTATGGGCATCCAACAATAATAAACCGGCCTGGAAACGGGGATTCCAGGCCGGCATTCTTATGTTTGCCTTTCGGCCCTCCTGAAGCCTACCACCTGAATCCGCTGCCCGGAACCGGGCCCAAACTCCTTTTCTCCCTGTCCGGCTATTTCAGCAATCGTCATAGGACGGGAAACAGTGGTCTTAAACCCCATATACTCCGACAGGCGCTGCGCCTTATGCGCGGATAACCGGCCGAATTCATATTGGGCGATCAGTCTTCCTTTACGCATCAAGGCGGCGTCCACCATGGACAGGGGATGATTGAAGGTGCAGATGACCTGTATATGAAGAAAGTCCGCCAGCAATCCATCCGAGATATTCAACAGATCGGATACCGAGGAACCGGCGTCAATTTTCCGGTCTATAATGATATTTTCCGCATCTTCTATAACCAGCACGCTGTCGGGGTTATCGATCAGCAGATCCATAAATTCCGGGTCCATGATATTTTTGGCTACCGCAGGAGAAAGGAAAAGCACCTTCTTTTTAATAGCTCCCACCAGGTGCCGTAAATAGGTCGTCTTTCCTGCTCCGGGAAGACCATGTAGCAATATGATCCCCTTGTCGTTCTTTTTATTCAACCTTTTACGGATCGTGTTATCCACTTCCGCAAAATCATCCCCGTAATAGAGGCCCAGGTCAAGCCGGGTCTTTTTGATGTCCATACTCTTGAGTTCCATCCCATAGCCGTCCCTGGAAATAAGGTGGATCGCGAACTGGCTCTTTTTCTCCCTTTTTTTAAACCGGCTCAATTCCCGTAACAGGTTATTGGCTAACGGATAATCCCCATGAGTATACAGGATCTGGCAATATCCATGAGCCAGCTCGAGCATGCAGTTGTCCGCCAGCAGGACAATGGTCCGGTAAAACTCCGAAGTTTTCTTTTTTCTGCTGTATTCAGAATACTGGTAAATGCCCCTGATGGCATCCCCATATTCTTTTTTGACATATTCCAGGATTTTTTCATTGTCGGCCTTGTCTACCCATGCCATGCAGGGCGGCTGCTGATAACAATAGATGAAAAAACCCCTGCTATCCAGGAAATCTTTATCAAAAATGCTGTTGGCATTGATGATCTTTTGTCGCGTCTCCGTGTCCATTCTTTTTTATTGATTTTTTTGGCAATACGATCCCTCCGGGCCGGGCGGCCCGTTATGCAATACTGCACTTTTCCTATATGAAGACATAGACACGCATAGCGCTGAATTTTTTATGGAAAAGTAGCGCATCCGCCAGCCGGCAGACCGCTACTCCTTTCCTCCTTTCTGAACCCAATGATTTATTTATATCGCAGTCCGGTTGATCTATATAACTGTCTGGTTGATCGTCTCCAGGATATTTCCCTCTTTTTCAATGGATCTCAGTACATCGAAGATCCTGTCATTCCAGCCGGAGACCAGGACTACGCCGTCATTCAATACTTCCAGGGGTTTATTTCCGTACCCTGCGAGGTTGAACAGATAGAGCTTTGCCTCCGGAGCTATTTGCCGGTATAATTTCCATACCCGGCTAAGGTCGGTGCCTGCCGGCTGGTGGAATACCCGGTTGTCCCAGAGTTTGCAATCCGTAAAGATCATCACTTTATCCACGACCTGTCCTTTCTTCAGCAGGTCCTGTATCACCAGGTGGCTATTGATCGCATATCCCACTTCTCCTTCCCTGCGACGGAACGGTTCCATTCCTGCCAGGATACCCTGGGCAGGCAGGTCGATCCCTTTCCAGGTATTCCCGATGATTCCGGTGGTCACCTGTTTGCCTCTGCTTCCGAGCAACATGGCCAGCAGGGGGGCGATATCGAACCGCTGGATATTGCTGCCTTCGCTGACAGGACGTTTCATACTATTGCTGACGTCCATCGCGATGACGGACCGGCTCTTCTCTTCAAAACCGGCTATATTGCGGGCGCTGTGGCGGATGGCCTGTTCCAGGGCATCGAGCAGCATGGGGACTCCTCCCTGGCCCATCGATCTCAACTTCCAGTATACCTCCGGGAACCGGTAGGGAGAAATTCCGCTCCCGGCGATAGCAGCCGCATTTCCCAGGTATTCTGCCGCCAGTTTCAATACTTTCCCGCTAACGCCTGCTGCCAGTATCTGCGGCAGGTGATCCACGAGCGCCCCGTAGCCTATCCTGAAAGAGGAGATGCCTTCTTTCCATTTATCTCTCAGCGTGGCCTGTTGCAGCTCCAGGCTATCATATTTTTGCTGCTGTGCGGCATTCCATTCCTGTTGCCAGGTAGCCCGTGCCGGCAGCCGGTCTTTCCCGATCTTCCCGAACAATACCCGTTGAACCTTATCCTTCGCTTTCGGCCGGATGAGCAACAAGGTCTTTTTTAATTTTAGCTGCTCCTCCCGGGTATACCGGGTAAAGGGGTATTCATCCAGGCGATTGAAAACCACGGACAGGCCTTTCAGCACTTCTCTGCCCGGTTTAGATGCGCCCAATCCCCTGATACCTGGTCCCAGGGAGCCTGCTCCTTTATTCGCCCGGGTGTAATAGTCCATCCATTCCGGGATCTCTCCGGCCTGTTGAAGGACGCGTCCTATCAGGGAGCCGATCCATTCGCTGTCTCCGTGAAAAGCGGCCAGCTCGGCCGTCACGATAAAGGACAGGGGACGGAGATTCATTTTCTCCCGAAGGTAAACGGCCAGCTTTGCCACAAAGGCAGGATCGTTGTCCCGGATCCTTTCGCGGATGGAGGGCAGGTTGTCTCCGGCAGGCTGATAGAAGGATTCGTCCAGGGATGCCGATAGCAGGGCTGTATAGAGCTGCCATTGTGCATCGGGCATCCATGCTTTTACCACTGCATAACGAGGGTCTGTTTGTCTTTTTCCTTTTAGGCTAAAACTTAATTTCATCGGATCCTCCTTCTCCCGACCCGGGAGTTTTTAAAATTTATAACTAGAGCGGCCACGGGCCGCTCGGCCGAAGGCCCATCATTAGACCCGCGATAAAAAATGCCGGCATTTTTTATCGCGCTCATTAGATTTTGGTCCGGCGTTACTTTTTTCGAAACGCCGGAGCCAAAAAAAGCCCGGTCCTTTTAGGTGACCGGGCTTCTCATCATTAATCTGTCAATCAGACTACATTCGGTGAGACCCCGGTCGTTCCTTCACATACAGCTTCCCCATCACGGAACTACAAACATTCGCTTGCTGCTGTCGGGACAGCAGGTTCTTAATGGGTTGTATGTGAATAGGCGATAGGACCATTTATATATTTTTCGTGACAGCTAACAGGTAGTACCTGTAACAAAAAACCCCGCTCTTTTGGCGGGGCTTCGTATGCTGAACTCGTTTTTTCTAGTTACAATGCAGCATTTCATGCCCCGCAGATATATGTCCCTTCACCGGACAATATCCCTGGATCGTTTGTATTTGTGAATTCTGTCGTAGCATGAAATTTACTGTGTTGATCTATAGCAAAAATAGAATTCTTTTTTTCTATTTGGAAATTTTTTATAAAATAATTTCCAAACTCTTTGTCAGCGCCTCCAGACCTTCCTCCAGGGATAACCTGTCAGGCCAACCGTAGCCGATGCGCATATAAGAATCGGGCATTTCGAACCAATGCCCCGGTCCGGCATAGGTTCCATATCCGGCCAGCAGGGTTTTATAGAATCGGGCCATGTTGACCCGCTCCGGGTGTCTGACCCGGAGGCAACAGACGCAGCCTCCTTTCGGCTCTACCCATTCAAAACTACTTTGCCTGTTCATCCAGGCTTTTACGATCCCGTATTTCTCCCGGATATCCTGGCGGATCCTTTCAAAATGACGGTCTTTCTCCAGCAGGTAATGATAAGCCACTTCTTCGTCCAGTGAAGAGCCGCAGATATGGATCTGTTCTTTGGCGGCCAGGAAAGTCTCCATTAGCTGCGGATCCCGGCATATGATCCAACCCATCCGGATACCCGGCAGGCCATAGGCCTTGGATAAAGACGATACACTGATGACCCGGTCCGAATAAGTCGCCGCCAAAGGGAGAAGGTCGCCGAATACCATGTCCCGGTATGTTTCATCCACGAGCAGCCGGGTACCCGTCGACTCTGCGATCGCGACCAGCTCCATCATCTCCGCATCGCTGAGGCAGGCGCCTGTCGGGTTATGGGGATAGGTGACGGAAATATATTTCGTGGCGGGAGTGACGGACCGCCGGATTGCCTCCATATCCAGGGCAAAGCCTTCTTCAAACCGAAGGTCAATGTACCGGATGGAAGCGCCGATGGCCCGGGGAGTCTCTATATTGGTGGCGTAGTTGGGTTTTACCACGACCAGTTCGTCGCCCGGCTCCAATAAGGCCGTGGCAATGATGAAAAGGCCCGCGGCTGCGCCCACTGTCAGCAATACATCGTCCCTGGTGAGATCTGTATTATCCTTTACGATAAGATCGCGCAATCCCTCATGTCCCATGTGGGAGCCGTAACAGAGTACCAGCTCTTTCAGCCGCTCGCCGGAGATCCCGATGTCCCGGAAGAGCGCGTCCGTATAAGAGCTTTCGGAAAGGTTGTTTTTAATCTTGTCATAGCCCATCTGTTCGGGGGATTCAACCTCGATGGACATTCTCTTGTATAACATACGGGCGAAGTTTGGAAACAAGATAAGACTTATTGGGCACAGAGCGCCCCTCAAAAGCTCGTTGGCAAAGGCTCCGAGCGCCTGCGGCGCTTTGGAGCGAACGCCCGGAAGATGAACTTCCGGGCGTTCGAATCTAATGATGGGCCCTTCGGGCCTGGACGCCTGTGGCGTCCACCAACCTGCAGATCTTATTATGGAGGTCTTCGGGTCTGAAGGGTTTTGAAACGACGTCCCTGAAGCCTTTTGTGATCAGGTCCGTCCGCATATTATCATATACCGCCGCCGTAAAAGCGATGGCAGGAATGTTCTGGTTGAGTTTTCTTATTTCCGCCAAAGCGGTGATACCATCCATTTCAGGCATTTCAAGGTCGATAAGCACCAGGTCAAAAGATCCTTTACTGAATTTGTCGACCGCCTCCCTGCCATTGACCGCTTCATGCACTTCAATGCCCCATTTCGTCAGGAACCTCCGGGCAATGGACATATTGGCCGCGTTGTCTTCCGCGATCAGGATCCGAAGGTTTTTAAATACGGTCAACTGTTTCACTTTCTCTTCATCGATATATAATTTCCTGTTTTCATTGATCTTTAATTCGATGGTGAAATGAAACGTACTGCCTTTTCCTTCTTCGCTGCCTAACAGCAATTCGCCGGAGAACAGGCTGACGAGCTTTTTGCTGATGGCGAGGCCCAGGCCCGTACCGCCGTATTTCCGGGTCGTATCGGCATCCGCCTGGGTAAAACTATCGAAGATCTCCTGTTGCTTGCCTGCCGGAATGCCGATTCCCGTATCCTGCACCAGGAACTGCACGGAGGACGTTTTGCTGGTTCCGGCTATTTTTCTGGCGGCCAGGGTGATACAGCCTGTATGCGTGAATTTCAGGGCATTGGATAAGAGATTGCTGAAGATCTGGTTGAGCCGGGTCTTATCCGTTAAGAATTCAGCTTCCAGCTGGTCGTCAATAATGGTAAGAAAGGCCAGTCCCTTTGCCTGGGCCTGTACAGAGAACTGGGCTTCCAGTTTTCGCAGAAAGGCCTTTATGTCAACGGGTAAATTCTCCAGTTCAAATTTGCCTGCTTCAATTTTATTAAAATCCAGGATCTCACTGATCAGGATCATCATATGCTCCGAGGAAAATTTAAGGATGTCCAGGTGAGATTTCTGTTCCGGCAGGTAATCTTCTTGTAACAAAAGATTGGAAGCCCCGATAATCCCGTTGAGCGGAGTCCTCAGTTCATGGCTCATATTGGACAGGAACCTGGATTTGGCCTGCGAGGCCACTTCGGCTTTTTGCTTGGCTTTCATTAATTCAAACTGGGTCATTTTAATCTCGGACAGGTCCAGGATGCTGATCTTCCAGAAGTGACTATTATTGTCTGAAAAGGAAACAACGCTGACGAAGGCAAAAACGGTATTGTCCTTCCGGGAATTGAAGGCCAGCTCACCCTGCCAGCTTTTGGTCAGGTCGCCTCCCGCCAGGCTTTCTTCGATGCTTTTAAAGAGTTTGATATGATCCCTGGTAAACAGGCTATCCATATGGGCGCCTACAATGTCCTTCTTATTTCCGATCTCCAACAATTCGATCGCCCTGTTATTACAATCGGTAATGATCAGCTTTTCCGAATCCAGGATAAATACGCCATCCAATGAGGTGTTGTAAATCGTGTCTACAAAATGTTTTTCCTTCAGGATCGTCGTCTCATTATTACGGTTGATCCGGAGAATGGCGTAGGAGAAAAAGGTGGTAAGCAATAAGGAGATGGTCAGGCTCCTGGTATACAATTCGGTATACATATTCAGGATATGCACCTGGTAGTGATTCTCCTGGGGGCTTATTTTAAAACAGAAGGCGACGGAAATGATCGTGAATACATAAACGAATATCAATTCCGTGAAATTCCTTTTGAAGCTGATAATAAAGGTCATTACCAGGAAATAGGGGAAATAGAACAGGTATTCCCCTGCCCGCAATCCTTCCACATAATTCATAATAACCAGGTAGAGGTTCAGGTTTACGATGGATAGGATCCGGGCCAGCTCGAATTTCCTTCTCTGATTCAGGTGAAAGGCAAGGATAAAAAAATAAGCCGCGCTAAGATTTATAAGCGCGCTGATATACAGGCCATAGGAGAAATAGGAGATGACGCTTACGAAATTGGCGATGAGGGTAAGCAGGATAAACTGATTGAAACGGATCATCTTCCGTTGTCTGGAGGGCGAATAATCTTCCCGCAGACCCGAATAGATGATGTCTTCATAAAAAGACCTGGCAGCCAGAATCAGATGGTTGATCAATCGGATAGGAATGAATTTTAAAAGAAAATATTCAAATCAACAACGAAGCAGGATAATAAATTATTATATAAACAGTTATATATATCAGACTCTGGAGCCTATATGAATCAACCTTTCGCCAATAAAACCTATGTTTTCAATGAGCATATAAATGCTCAATATGTAATTGACTTATACTCAGAGGACTACACTATGATCGAAGAAACGTTCACCGATGTGGTGAACGAATACCCCTCTTTACTGGAAAATATAGAGGCCGCGTATCTTGCCGGCGACGTCTTGGCCCTGAAGAGGGCGGTACACAAAATCAAACCTCTTTTTGGATTCGTTGGTTTAATCTCCATCCAGTCTCAATGCCAGCATTTTGAAAATGCCTGCGAGGCTACTCCTTCTTTACCATTACTGACACCTGAATTCACCTTATTAAAAAATAGTTTACTACAAACAAGATTGATCATTGAAGAGGAAAAAGAAAGCTTAGCGCTTTTTAATAGCAAATAATATGAGCCTGTCCTGTATTATTGTGGAGGATTTACAGGTAGCCGCCAACTACCTTATAAAATGTTGCGAGAAAAGCAAGCTGGTAGAAGTGAAGGGACATTTTACGAATGTACCCGACGCGCTTTCATTTGTCAATGAAAACACCGTAGACCTGGTATTTCTTGATGTTGAAATGCCCGGCCCCAACGGATTTGAGCTACTCGATCAGATGGCCTTCCTGCCCAAGATCATTTTAACCACTTCCAAAAAGGAATATGCTTATGATGCATTCGAGTACAAGGTGACCGATTTCCTGAAAAAGCCTTTTACCTACGAGCGCTTCCTGGAAGCATTGCGAAAAGCGCAAACGGCTCCGGATCTTCCGGGTGCAGAGAATACTCCCGCTGCGGAGACAGATGTTTCCGATCACATATACATTAAATCGGATGGGAAGCTGATCCGGCTGTCGAATGACTCCATCTTATTCATAGAAAGTATGGGGGACTATGTAAAGTTTGTCACGGCGGACAAGAAATACATTACGCATAATACCATCAAAAACCTGGAAGACAAGGTAAACAAGCACCACTTTCTGAAGGTGCACCGGTCTTATATCGTCAATCTCCATAAAATCGATGACATGCGTGAGAACTGCCTGTTCATCAGTGGCGCGGAGATTCCCGTCAGCAAAGCCTTCAAACCCATTGTTATCAGCCGGTTGAATATTCTCTAGTCCTTTTTCCAGCCCGGGTCCTGGCCCCGGTTGGACCGGAATCCCCTCAATTTATGGGGCCTGGATTTGCCGCATCTTCCAAAATCGTCCAAAAATCGAAGCTTTCCCGCTGTTTATCGAAAAAGTTTCGGATGTCCTGGAAAAATTAGCAATTTTAAATCGTCAAAAAAACAAATACAAATAATATCCAATGAAAGCCAATAAAAATCCGATAGACAACCATGAAAAAAGACGCTGATCCGAACCTTTAAAAAACCAAACAAAAAATCCAGTTTCCGAGAAACAGCCCTTTTTTAATCCGTAACCTAAAACGTCCAAAATCCATCCCTAAAAAAAACCAATGAATCCGGTATTAAGCTAGTAGTGTCAAAGTAGTGCAAAATCCAAAATCCGAGCCAATACCTACGATTACCATCTCTGATCACTCTTTTTCAATGAACTAAGCTACTCTTCGGGGTAGCTTTTTTTTGTATTTTCGGTTCCCCAAAAGATTTTATGCATAGAAGACATTTTATTCAATGGACAGGCGCCGCATTGAGCGGCCTGGTATTCTCACCATGGGCGGGAGCGGCAGCAAGTACGGCAGAGAAGATAACGCTTCCTTCCGGTGTTCTGGTCGGGCTGGATGACGGCGAACATCTCCTGCAGCCGGATGGAAAGGGGGTTTACCGGTACCGGGAGATCAGCGTACGCTTACCGGTTTCTGGTAATAGCAGGGAGGTAGTAGTGGAATCCCCCAGGCAGGCCTTGCACTATGTGAGGCTTCTGTGGAATTTGCCTTCGCTGAAGCCGGCGAGTGTGCTGGGAGATCATTGGGAAAGGACTTATGGCGACCTGGGGTTCTGCCCGCCTTCTTTCGATAAAAAAATGCCCTGGTATTTTATAGCATGGGAGGGCCCGACAGCGACCTGTTTCGGGGTAAAGACGGGCTGCAACAGTATCGCTTACTGGCAGGCAGGCGATCATAAACTGCAGCTAACCCTGGACACGAGGAGCGGAGGGGTAGGAGTGCAATTGGGAGATCGGGCCCTTACCGCAGCGGCAATCCTCACGACCAGGAGCCAGGGCGGCGAGAATGTGTTTGCTACCGGTCGTCGTTTCTGCGGCCTTTTATGTGAGAAGCCCCGGGAGACCCCGCGGCGTATCTATGGGATCAATGACTGGTATTACGCGTATGGCAACAATAACCCCGCCCTGATCCTGGCGCAAACCGCCCTGATGACGGATCTGGCGCAGGATACGGCCAATCGCCCTTTCTCGCTGGTGGATGCGGGATGGGCTTATTATTCGCCCTTGCTGCCCGGCGATGGCGGCTGGAATGATGACTTCTCCAGGCCGAATGATAAATTTAAGGACATGGGGAAGCTGGCAGGCCAGATTAAAAAACTGGGTATGCGACCGGCTTTGTGGACGAGGCCTTTGTGTGCGGCGCATGATGACCCCGCCTCCTTGTTGCTGCCGGCGATACCCGGGCGGGATGACCCTAAATATCCCGTGCTGGACCCGACGATCGAAGAGAACCTGGGCCGGGTAAGGCGGAATATCGGTCTTTACAGGGAATGGGGTTATGAGATGGTGAAGCATGATTTTACTACGTTCGATATACTGGGCAAGTGGGGTTTCCAGATGAAGGAGGATATTACAACGGCGGGATGGCGTTTTCGGGATAACAGCCGGACGACAGCCGAGATCATGCTGGCCTTGTACAAGACCATCCGGGATGCGGCTGGGGAGCAGGTCTATATAATAGGATGTAATACCATGAGCCATTTATCGGCGGGTATTTTCGAGATGAACCGGGTGGGAGACGATACCAGTGGGAAAGAATGGGAGCGGACCCGGAAAATGGGGGTGAATACCCTGGGGTTCCGGATGATCCAGCATGACCATTTTTATGCTGCGGACGGGGACTGCGTCGGTCTGACGAAGGAGGTGCCCTGGAGTAAAAATAAGCAGTGGATGCAATTAATTGCCGGAAGCGGTACCCCTCTTTTCATTTCGGCCCAGCCGGATGCGATGGGTGCGGAACAAAAGCAGGTTGTCCGGGAATCTTTTGCTCTGGCGGCCCGAAGACTTCCGGCCGGGGAGCCATTGGATTGGCTCACCAATCCTTTCCCTAAGGAATGGAAGTTGAATGGGGAGAAGAGGGTTTTTGACTGGGGGTGATGGTAAAGAGAAGTAGATGTTTCGCCGGATTTCAAGGTGACCTTTACATGAGTCGTACCCAATTCTCGCGCTTCCTGGGCGTGATTTTTAGCATCCTTTAATATTTTTTCTTTCATAGCAATACTTAGGATAACTGGTTCCAATCAATCAATTACTTTGGAATTAAATCTTTTACTCTTCTTAAAGACTTATTAGCGGCGGCTAATTTTTTAGGAGCCAAAACCCTGCCTTTTAGCTTGTTGAGATCTTCATCTATTGTTAGAGTAGCTTCCTGCTTAAAGAGGTCACTTTTATATTTAATAGTTTTCTGTCTCATAATACAAAATTATACAATTTTTCTTTTAATTAATAGCCCCTTAATTTCTATATTTTTTTGAAAAGGAACTATACCATTGAGCTGTTCGGCATAAATATCAAATTCCATAATTAATTCATCGAAATTTAGGCCGACCCCTCTGTTGGTGTAAATTCTATTCTCTTAGGAATGATCCCTTTTTTGCCAATACTTACAAAATCAAATATGCTCAAATCATCGGCGACTTTAATTTCAGTATAAATTTCATATTTCATAAGGTTAAGTTTTTCTTCCTACATCTTCAAAACAGCTTCATCTGCCCTCCCGGCCGCATGAACTTCGTTGTATCCAGTTCCCATCGCTCGGCATTCAGTCCATATTTTTGTGTATAGCGGGCGTATTGCTGGGCTACGAGCTGGGAGATATTGCCTTCTCCCCGCATGCGTACTCCCCAGCGGCTGTCATTGACCTTGCCGCCGTGGCCGGATTCGATGAGATGCCAGACTTTGTCCGCCCGGTCCGGGAAATTCTTATACAGCCAGTCGTGGAAGATCAGTTTGATAGCGCCATTGAGCCGGATGAACGTGTAGGCAGAGAAGGTCGCTCCATTTTCGGCGGCAGCTTTCATGATGCGCTGCAGTTCGTGTTCGTTCAATCCCGGGATCATGGGGCCGAGCATAACGCCCATGCGTACGCCGGCTTCGCTCAGCTCTTTAATGGTACGTAGTCTTTGTTTGGCGGTAGTCGTGCGGGGTTCCATCGTCCTTCTCAATTCCTCGTCGAAGGAGGTGATCGAGACCAGGATGGATACCAGCTTCTTTTTTGCCATCTTAGCGAGGAGATCTTTGTCGCGGAGGATGCCTGCGTTCTTGGTAATGATCCCGACAGGTTGGTTGAACTCCAGGCAAACTTCCAGCAATTGCCGGGTGATGCCGAATTTTTTTTCAGCAGGCTGATAGCAGTCCGTGTTCCCGCTGAGAGAAATGGGCACGCATTCCCATTTGGGGTTCATCAGGAATTTCCGCAAAAGCTCCGGCGCATTCTTTTTCACGATGATCTTGCGTTCGAAATCCAGGCCGGCGCTATATCCCCAATATTCATGGACGTTGCGGGCATAGCAATAGGTGCACCCATGTTCACACCCCTGGTAGGGATTCATACTATACCACATCCCTACGTCGGGGCTGTCGACTTTATTGACGATGCCTTTCGCCGTTTCTTCCAGGTATTCCGTTTCGGTATTGGGCTCTATCCAGTCGTCAATCCCTTCGATATGCTCCTTTACCGTTTCATTTTTGAGAAATCGGTTCTTCGGATTGAATTGGGCGCCACGGCCTTTAAGGTATTGGACGGGGTTCATTCCTTCCGATTCAGGTCGGGCCGTTTCTTTATTCCGGTCCGAGGAGGCAATAGGTTGCCCGTCCTCATCGTATGTTGACATAATGTTACATTTCAGAGGTAAACAATAGGAGCGGCCCACGGGGCCGCTGCCCGACGGGCCATCATTAGAGCCGACCGAAGACAGACTTCAGTCTGTCTTCGGAAATAAGAGTAGACTGAACCCGAAGTATCCAGAAAGAGATGCCACGGACTCGCGCCCCGAACGATCCATGAAAAAAACACTACCCAAAAAGCTCTCCTTGCCGGATGGCCACCGGCAGGTTCTGAAAGGCAAAGCGTTCTGCAATCTGCCAGGCTTTATCGCCCTGCCTGCGCTTCAGTAAGAGCATACTGTCGGCGATGAAGCGGGCCGTGAAGCTTTTATGGCTGTATTCCAGCCATCCTTTCTCATATTGCCAGGGCAGTAGCTTACGGGCGATGGTCAGCTGGGGCTCGTCGATAAAATGGGGCTTGTGCTCCTTATCCAGTTTCATCAGTCTTTGAATTTCCCGAACTTCTTTTACCAGGCCGCGGATCGGCAATTTGCTGGTCACATTGATAAAAATACTATGGGAAGGGAAGCTGCCGAAATCCTTCAACTCCACTTTAAAAGGGCAATGCCCCATAGCGATGGTCCGGAGACGGCTCACAATGCGCTCTTCCATCAGGGCCAGCTGGGTGAATGTCACCAGGGTCAGGTGAGGTTTGCCCCCGAAGCCCATGGGAACCTGGTAGGCTTCCGAAAATTCCTTTCTTACCTGACCGATCCTGTTGCGCAATTCTTCATGCGGACTCAGTACCAACAGGTATTCGTTGGTTGACAGCTGCTTTTTATAGTTTTCATGAAAGGTCTGGGAGATAGGTTGGATAGCTTGTTTCATAAAAATTTCTATTGATAGTTGGTAATACATCAGGACGGTAGGGAGCAGGGATTATGGGTATCCGGCAACAAGCGGAATATGTTCACGGTCTTACAGGGGTCGAAGGGATGTTCTCTTTTCAGCAAGACCAGTTCATCCACCCCAAATGACCCATGAAAAGTTTTCCGGGAATAATCAGGCATCGCCTTATTGTAGACCTGCTCCGTCAAACCGCCGGCAATGCTCAGATAAGGGCGGTTGATGAGATTGACAGGCGGGCAGCCCGAGGAACGGATAAAGTCATCGATCGCTCTCAGCTGCTGCATCAGTTGCCGGAAAGGCTGGGGATCCAGCACACGCAGGTAAATGGTGTGCGGAGGAAAGCCGCTGTAGTTGTTGAGCGTAATGTCAAAGCTCGTATGGCGGTTGCAAATGCGCTGTATCCAGCGGATCAGGGTGTCTTCCACCACTTCCCCGGCTTGAAAAGCAGCCACGGTGATATGCGGCTTGTTGCGGAGGACGGCCGGCAACCCATAATCACTGGAGAATTGCTGTTGTTCATCCAGCAGTTTATCGTGCAGGTCGCCGGTCGGATAGATGACGAGCAGGTATTCCACCCGCCGCTCCCTTTCCACGGAAGCGGACCCCTTAGAAGTGATAAAGGGAGTTTGTTTTACTAACCCGGTATCCATAAAAAAAAATTTAACTGATCAATTTATTAGCATAAATTTACTAAATAAATTAGTATAAAAAATATTTTTTTTCTCCCCTCCCTTCCGGAGGGTAGTTTAAGGCTAAAAAAAACTTTTACTATATGGAAGTGGAACAATTTTCCGGCATGCACTACAAAGGCAGCAAACGTTTTACCCAATGGGATATCCCTACCGCCAATGCGACCGGCTTTGGCGCCGCCGCCGACGATTATATGGAAAGAGGGATCGATCTGAATGAGCAGCTGATCCGGAATAAGCCGGCGACCTTCTTTATGCGGGTAAGCGGGGATGCCATGACGGGCGCGGGCATTTTCAACGGCGACGTAGTGATCGTGGACCGATCTGTCAAAGCGGTGAACGGGAAGGTCATTATTGCCATCCTCAACGGGGAGATGCTGATCCGCCGCTTTGAAAAAACTTTCAATAAGATCCGGCTGGTACCGGAGACTCCCCGGTTATCGCCCATCGATGTCGATCTCTCCGGCTCCGAGTTCTCCATCTGGGGGGTCGTGACTTACGTAATTCATAGCTTATGACACGAGCGAAGCGACTGTCTGACTTTAAAAAGACATTATTAACACATGAAAGCGATTGTCGATTGTAACAGTTTTTATTGCTCCTGTGAAAGGGTATTCCGGCCCGATCTGTGGAACAAGCCTGTCGTGGTGCTGAGCAATAATGACGGCTGTATCATCTCCCGCAGCGACGAGGCGAGGAAGCTGGGGGTAGGCATGGCGATCCCTTATTTCCAGGTGAGGCATATCATTGAAAAGAACGACATCGCCGTATTCTCTTCCAACTATCATTTATATGGGGATATGAGCCGGCGGGTGATGGAGACCTTACGGTTCCTGGCAGGAGAGACCGGTAAAGCAGAAGGGGATTCGCCAAAGGTGGAGGTCTATTCCGTAGACGAGGCATTCATGGACCTCAGCGCTGTTCCCGCCGGGGAGCTCGTCAGCCATGCAAAGCATATCAAAGACACCGTGGAGCAATGGACGGGAATCTCCGTCTCTATCGGGGTAGCCCCCACCAAAACACTGGCCAAGCTGGCCAATATCATGGCTAAAAAGAACAAAAAGGCTTCCGGATGTGTAAAGGTTCTGGCCACGGAAGAAGAGCAAAGGCTGGCGCTGCAACAAACAAGAGTAGACGATCTCTGGGGGGTGGGTCGTTCCTATGCCGCCAAGCTGATCAACTGGGGCATCACCAGCGCCTGGGAGCTGCGCAATATGCCGGAGGAATGGGCCCATACCAATATGGGAGGAGTCGTAGGAGTGCGGCTGATCCGGGAATTGCGGGGACTGCCAGCTATTATCATGGAAGCAGAGCTGGTCAATAAAAAAATGATCGCCACCACCCGTATGTTCGGTCGCCCTGTAACAGCCTTGCACGAGTTGAAAGAAGCCGTAGCCACTTATATTTCACGGGCCGCCGAAAAGCTGCGCCGGCAGGAAAGCGCCGCTAAAGTGGTCAGTGTATTCATCGTGACCAGGGACCAGGATCATTTAGCGGATTTCAAACGGGGCGCCACCATCAGCAACTATGTTACCTTACCGAAGGCCACTTCGCTGACACATGAGCTTATCAAATCCGCCGTCGGGCTGGTGGAGCATCTTTATGAGAACGGGAAAGTGTATAAGAAAGCCGGGGTGATGCTGAGCGGCCTGGTGCCGGATGATTCCATACAGGGTAATTTGTTCGTCCCCCCTTCTGAAAATCAACACCGTTTCTTAATGAACACCATCGATAATATCAATTTCAGCATGCGGGATGACAGTGTGAAATTCGGTGCTGCAGGGATGAACAAGAACTGGAAAATGCGGCAGGAGCTCCGGTCAGAAAGATATAGCACCCGCTGGGGAGATTTGAAAGAAATAAAATAATAAACCTTTAAATTGTGAAATATAGAAAGTAGACAGGTTGTAATATGTCAAGCTCATTTACAATAGAGCTATAATAGATACGAATTGGGAAAAGACTAAATGTCGACTTCATTTGATCGTTATAAATCATTAATTTAGTATTACCCGATACTGAATAAAAACAAGCCAGCCTTAGCAAGTATATAAGGCTTGTCCGAAAGAGTAAATTATCTAATAAAAGAAGTTAAATTCGTAGATTTAATACGTAAAAAAACAACCAATTTCCATGATATATGAAATTAGTTTAACCGGTGCTGAGCAAGATAACGGGAAAATCGAGTTACATCGGCTAGCTCTACTGGCAAACTCCATCACAGAAATTGCAAAAGGGGCCTTGCAAATTCGGATAATGGGTATCAGCGCAGAAAAAGGTCGTACATCTGAAAGAATAACAAATGCCTTAAAAATAAAATTAGCAGATTTAAAAAGCGGATCAAGCAGTTTGGAAATTGTTGATAAAGAAGTAACTTCTACAATACTGGAGCTTGAATGTGAACCTTTTAAAGAAACGCTTACTGGGCTACAGGGAGACGCCTTTCGCTCCGAAATTTTAGGGGAGTTGCCAAATCAATCACCCATGACATTAGTAATTGAATCTTTTAGAGAAGCATTGAACTATAAAGAAGAAGCTAATCATTTAGATAAGGCGCTATTAAAGAAATTAAAGAATTTTGAAAAAATATTTGTTTCCCAGGAAGAATCATTGAGGTTCACTAATCGTGGGAGCATACCCGAGCTGGAATTACAAAAAATAGATTTCAGAAAAATTCAAACGCTCGAAGAGAGCATACCTGAACCACAAGAAATTATTATAAACGGAGTTGTAGAAGAGTTGAAATATTCCAAACTCAGGGTAACGATTGCCACCAAAGAAGGTCCCGTAAATGGAATTTTAAGCGAAAATTTTGATCCTGCAGATATATCGAAATATTGGGGCAAAGACCTGACTATTGCCGGCACCGCACACTACAGGCCAAGCGGCAAAATGTCCTTTGTGTATATTGAAAAAATATTTGAACCGACAGATACGGATAAATATTTCTCTAAACCTTCCAAAAAAGAAACTGTTGAACAACAGATTCAACGTCAGCAAAAGCAGTTAAGGCATGGTAACCGTTTAAGTGAAATAGTAGGCCAATGGCCCGGAGACGAAAATATTGAAGAAATCATTAATGCTTTAGATTAATGAGAAGATATCTACTTGATACGGGTATCCTGGTACATTATGCTCGCCAAAGCCAACTTTATCAGGAAATTGAGACGAAAGAAAAACTATCTGAACCAGATTGCATGCCATTGATTTCTGTTGTCGTATATGGAGAAATATTGAGTTTCGGAATGCAAAATAATTGGGGGGCTAAGAAACTACAATCTATTTCGACACTTTTATCAAAGCTGATTATAATCGACATTAACTCAGGAGATTCTGATTTACTTAGAGCTTATGCCGAAATAGATGCCTTCAGCAAAGGAAAATTACCTGGGCAGTCCTTAGGCACTTCAGCAATTATAATGGGGAAAAATGATTTATGGATAGCTGCAACGGCTAAGGTTGCCAATGCCTCTTTAATAACAGTTGATTCTGATTTTAATCATTTGAACGAGAAGTTTATACAGGTAAGGAAATATTAGCAATTATGTTAGAGTTATTCGATTTCATCTATTTGAAGAGCTCTAGAGAAGTCATGTTAGTAAAATATTCATATTCAATTGATTTACAACCATTAAATTAAAAAACACTTGTAAATAGGTTCCTATAAAATTTCCTCTTCCAATTTAAAATATTCCTCCTCTTCATCCGTCTACCTGTATAAGCATGGAGGAATTATTGACGATACCACCTGTAATGAGTCAATCATCAAGGAAAAATATCACGACGGTCATCAGCCAGTTCGGCAAGAGACTGCTTGGCTTTATCCGTCAACGTGTCAGCAATGAGGCCGATGCCGAAGATATTTTACAGGATGTCTGGTACCAGTTCACAACAACGGTGGATACGGAGCCGATAGAACAGGTCAGTAGCTGGCTGTTCACGGTAGCCCGTAACAAGATTACGGATCGCTACCGTAAAAAGAAACCGGAATCCCTGGAAGATCTCCTGAAGCCGGAAGACGAGGACGGAGGTCCGAATTTTTCAGCCATCCTCTTCGACAACAGCAATAACCCGGAAACCGCCTATCTGAAAAACCTTTTCTGGAAGACCTTACAGGAGGCTTTGCAGGAATTGCCGGAAGAGCAAAAAGCGGTATTCGTATGGAATGAACTGGAAGATATCCCTTTCAGGGAGATTGCCGAACTAACCGGTGAAAACGTCAATACCCTCATCTCGCGAAAAAGATATGCCGTATTGTATTTGCGGGAGCAGCTGCTGGACTTGTATAACGAAATTATAAATCATTAAATTAATACACATGAAACGTTTTTGGATACGCAAAGTAGCCGGCTTTATTTGCCTGGCCGTGGTAGGCGTACTGGTCTTCTCGGGCATCGTTATGTTACTATGGAATGCCCTTCTGCCGGAACTGTTCCACTTTCCCGTCATTAGTTTCTGGCAGGCCCTTGGACTGCTGATCCTGACTAAATTATTATTCGGAGGCTTCCGGGGCGGAGGTCCCAGGAGAGGCCAGTGGAAAGACAAGATGAAGCAGCGATGGATGAATATGACGCCGGAAGAAAAAGCAAAATTCAAACAGGACTGGGGCCGGCGCTGCCGGAGTCCTTTTGGACAAGAAGGACCGTTCTCCAATGAGAAAGCCTCTTCGTCTGAAAATCCCCTGTAACATCAACGGCTAACCTTTATTGCTATGATCGCCAATCTGTATAATACCATCCGTCAACCGTCCCGTTACTCCGGGAAACTGGCAGGCTGCCTGCTGTCTATGAAAAGCAAACAGCGCAGTAACTGGACTATTGAACAATTGAATATTCAACCCTACCAGCATATACTGGAAGTGGGCTATGGATCAGGTTATACTTTACAGGAAGTTGCCCACCGGTTAAAGGTGGGCTTTCTTGCCGGCATCGATCACTCCATCCCGATGTATCAACAGGCCTACCGGAGAAACAAACGATTTATCCGGCAGCAATTGCTGCAATTGCATATCGGCGATCTGAACGAATTATCCTATCCTCCTCATTATTTTCACAGCATTTATGGATCCAATCCTCATTTCTTCCAGCAAGAGCCCCAACTGGAATTTATGCGGCTATCCAGCCTCCTGAAAAGCAGGGGCAGATTAGTGATGGTCTTCCAGCCCCGGGAAGCCCGAAAAGAAGAAGCCATCCTTCAGGCCGGGGAAAGAATACGGGAAGATTATAAAGCAGCCGGGCTCACCGACATACGAATCGAATACCGGGATATGTACCCCGTCACCTGTATCGCCGCCGTAGGCTTTAAGCCCTGAAAAGTCCCGCCCCCTCCTCTCCGATTTTCCGGTCTCTCTCCTTTACAGAATCTTTAACAGTTCCCCATTAAATTATCGGAACTATTTTCACTCCAATATACAAAGGCTAAAAAGCCGGAAAAACATCCACTTAAAACCTACAATTATGAAACGCTTATTTGTCCTTACCACGATCATCGCCGCCAGCCTGATAGCCAGCAGCGCTTATTCACAAGTATATGTTAATGCACATATAGGCTTTGGAGTTCCCCTTCCCCGGATCCATATTGTACCACCGGTAGTATACCAGGAAGCTCCGGTATACCAGGAAGCCTATCCTCCGGCGCCCGCTCCGGTAGTTTATGAACAGTACCCTGAAGCAGCTTATTATACCTATCCTGCCTGGAATGGACACTACCGTGACCGCTGTTACTACGAACACTATCGCCCTTATTATGAAAGGGAAAGATGTGAACACAGAGAATATGACCGCGAAAGATATGAACACAGGGATTACGATCACAGAGATTACGATCACAGAGATTATGATCACAGGGAGCATGATCGCGGAGAAGGACACCGCAGAGACTGGTAAAAAACTTTATAAATAAAAAGGGGCGGTCCGCATGGACCGCCCCTTTTTATTTAGTCTTTGGCAGCTTTTACAAAAGCCGCCCGGCTGGGAGCCGGCACCTTTGCATTCATCCCCCGGATGCCCTTCCATAAGATCTCATTGAACAGGTTCTCCGGAATGCGATCTTCCCGGGCAAAATCAAGACCGGCTGATTTTTTTGCCAGCTCATTCCAGGCTATATTCTTTTCCGTGAGGTCTATATTGGCCGGAACGGCGTTAAACGGCGTCAAATCCGGTGTAGTGGAAAAGCATCTCCACAGGGGCGTAGCGGCTGCATCATACTGGCTCATCGGAGGGATGCCCAGGATCAATTCTATCGTCCGCAAAACAGAAGTGGTCGAATACATCGTATGATCTATAAAATGATGTTTCACCAATCCCCCTGCTATATAAACAGGGCTCCGATGGGCATCCACATGATCGGGACCATTCTGTGCATCGTCCTCCAGGATGAGAACGACACTCTCCTTCCATATCGGGCTTTTACTAAGGTATTCTATGAATTCACCCACGGCCAGGTCATTATCCGCCACATGGGCAAAAGGAGTGGGCCTCCCCTTCTTAAGGCCTTCCGTATGATCGTTGCCCAGACGTACCGTATTCAACCTGGGCAGGGCGCCTGCAGCCAGGAGAGAATCAAAATCCCTTTTCCATTGACCGACCCTTACCGTATCCCTTACCTTCAGGTCCCAACCGGTATAGGATGGACAAAAATGCCCCTGCAATACGGGAATATTGGGCTTACCGTTATCTGCAAATTCGCCATAGGTCCGGTAATCGACTCCGGCTCTCTGGCAATGATCCCAGATGAAACCGCCTTTGTTATTCGCTATGGCCCGGTTGCCTTCTCCATCGTAAGTCCCCCCTCTTCCCCCATAGCTGGTAACCCAGTTCTTTTCCAGGTAGTCATTAGCATAAGCGCCCATACTCCAATTATGTCCATCCATGCTGACCTCCGCATCCACATAAAAATTATCCAGCAAGGCGAATTCTTTAGCCAATGCATGCTGATTAGGAGTAATCCGCTCCCCAAATAACACCAGGCTGCTATCGCCATTGCCTTCCTTTATATCTCCTAACACCTGGTCATAAGTACGATTTTCTTTTATAACGTAGAAAACGTATTTGACAGGAGAGGCATCCCCCACTCGCATAGGAACAGGATTACCCGGCTCACCCTTTGCCTGCAATTCCCCGGACTTTGTATACGGGGTATTCTGATATACCTGGGCAGAATAGACCCCTAATGCTGACTCATCCGGCTCGGGGATAATACTCATGGTCCCTTTAAACAGGCCGCCTATATATTGCACCGTACGCGGTTTTCTTACCTCTCCTTTTTGATAGCTTACTTCTTCATTTTTCCTGACCGGGTTCGGGCCATCAGGATTGGCCATAGAGGAGAACCCTTTTCCATTGGCCACCCAGATCTTTTTCCCGATCACCTGTACGGCCGTAGGATACCAGCCTACCGGGATAAATCCCCGGGAGACACCGGAGCCGGGCTTGCTCACATCGAATACAGCCAGGCAATTATTGTCCGCATTGGCAACATAAAGTGTTTTTTCATTCGTGCTTAACGCAAGCGCGTTCGTCGTGGACCCCGGACGTGCATCGGCATATAAAGCGGCATTAAGCGTCTCCACCACTTTCCTCTGCTGCAGGTCAATCACCGAAACGGAGTTGTCATTAGCATTCGCTACAAAAAGCCAGTGGCCGTCCCGGGTCAGGCACAGATCGTTCGGGTTATCCCCGACCGCGATCTCCCCGGAAAAAGACCGCTTCTCCGTATCAAAGATCAATACCTGGTCACATCCCCAGCAGGTAATATAAAGCTCTTTTTTATCAGGAGAAAGACGGCAGGTATATCCCTCCCCTCCCAGATCCAGCCGTTGGATAACCGATTTATTAGCCAGGCTCACCACATAGAGGGAATTATTTTCTTTCGTCACGACATACAGCAACTGTCTCTTATCATCTATGTCCAGGCCTGCAGGAGAAATCTTCTCCGGCCATTTTTTCCCCAGGGATATACTGTCGGTCAACACCAGCGCACGGAGCGCCGTCCGGTAATTGACCGCATATTTCAAAATGCAATTATCATTGCCGCCGGAAGCATATAAAAATTGACCGTCTGCACTGAACTTCAATCCCAGCCAGGATTTAGGGATCACCACACTATCCACTATCTTCTCGTTCACCGCATCGATGAGCTGCAGGGTCTGCGTGCTTTGCCCGTTGTTAGTAACGGCCAGCCAGCGCTTGGAAGGGGATACGGCAATATTCAACGGCAGATCCCCTAAAGGAAGGCTATGACCGGCGGGAGTGAGCGACCAGCCATTGGATAGCAGTACCTTTGACCCCGCGTCTGCTTTAGGCCCCGGCTGCTGTGCGCGACCCTGTACCTGTATAATTACCGTAACAAATAGAAAGCTGAAAAAAAAGATCTGAAAAAATTTTTGCATGGCATCCCGGTTTAGATAGCGCTAAAGTTAGTTCTCCTTGCTTCTATTCAGTCTGACTTCTTCTAAATTTAATACAATAGTAAGACGTCCTATGACTTTTTACAGGTCAACGATTTACAAAGGCTTAATTCGAATATGCGTCTTTTTATAGCCTTTATAGCTTTTCATCTGCCTATGGGCAATCGGAATGATTTTTGTTTTTTTAAACCTTTCATGGAAAAGGCCCTGGAAAAACTTCCTGCTTCTGCTTTACGAAATCTTCTTATTGAGGAAATAAAAAAATTCATTGTAGGCCTGGATCATAGTTCCACAGAAGAACTACAAGAGATGAAACTCCATTTAAGAAAGATTTTTGATTTGATTACTGAAAAAGAAAAGGCCGAAGGGATCCCCCTGTCTTGGGGAAAAAATTCTACATCCCTTGCTGAAAATTCCCCTATTTCGGGAAATTCCCCAAAAAATGATCTTACAGATGGAATGATGCCGGACTTGCAAACCGATTAGTTTTCAACAATTTGAATAGGTGTTTATGTGTATTTTTTAATAAACATTTAACAGTTGGTCTAAAGATTGAATAATTATTCTCGGTTTTTCATAGGATATTGGATTATGAAAAGGGCAGGATTTCTATCCTAAGCCCTTTGTTTTTTTATTGATAGGATCCCGTATCATTCTTCTTAAAATAATGCTGGCATAAACCCGGGGTTAAGGAAACAAACGCGCGGCCGCCTCCGCGGATTCAGGCTTCCCTACATCGATCAGCCTGGAATGACTGTGATCGAAACCTCTTATTACCCGGCTGGCTGCCAGGTCAAGATACAGGTCCACGATAGAGAATTTGCCTTCCGCAAGGATCAGGGGAAAAATGGCCGGATCGATAATATGGATGCCGCTAAACGCTTTCTGAACAGGGGGAGTGACGACCCGTCTGGCCATCTTTTCTTCCCCTGTCCGGACATTACGCCAACCGCACAATCGCTGCTGCTCATCAAATAAAAAATAACGGGAGGTCTTTCGGTCAGTAACAGCCAGCGTGGCTAAAGGACGATGCTGAAAATGATCCCGGATCATCCCGGATAAATTCAGGTCCGTCAGAATATCCACGTTCATGAGAAGGAAAGGGCCCCCTTCCAGGTAAGGACCTGCTTTTTTCAATCCACCCCCCGTCTCCAGGACCTGCTCCGTCTCATCGCTGATGGTAATAGTACTGCCCCATCCTTCGTTGAGGGAAAGGGCCTCCCGGATCTGTCCGGCAAAATGGTGGACATTGACGACCAGGTCCCTGATCCCATATTGTTGCAGGTATTCGATATTACGTTGCAGCAGGCTCTTCCCATTGACCAATGCGAGGGCCTTCGGGTGCCGGTCGGTCCATGGCTTAAAGCGTGTACCCAGGCCTGCGGCAAAGATCATGGCCCTGGTGATGGAAGGAGCGGAGGAAGTATTCATTGAGACAAATAGATTTACAGCACGATATTCTGCACCAGCGGGCTCTTACCCGGGTAATCCGTATTATAATGCAGGCCGCGGCTCTCCTTGCGGAACGTAGCTTCTTTAACGATCAGGTAGCCCACGGTGATCAGGTTCCGCACTTCACATAATTGGGGGGATACGGCGGTGGCTTCATACAAAGCCTCTATTTCCTCATGCAGGAGATCGAGCCTTTTCATAGCCCTTTGAAGACGGACATTGGTACGGACAATCCCCACGTAATCGCTCATCAGGAGTTGTAACTCCTTCAGGCTTTGGGTGATGAGGATCATTTCCTTCGGCTCGGTGGTCCCCCCGGGATTCCAGTCAGGGATGGACTCCTGGAAGGCAATGCTTTCCGGCCGCTGAACGCTGTCCAGGTAACAGCGGTGACCGAATACCAGCGCTTCGAGCAGGGAGTTACTGGCCAGGCGGTTAGCGCCATGCAGGCCGGTGGAAGCGCACTCCCCGCAGGCATATAAATTTTTTATAGACGTCCTGCCCCATTCATCCGTTTTGATCCCTCCGCAGCTATAATGCGCGGCCGGGGCAACGGGGATCAGGTGTTCTGAGACCTCGATCCCGATCGACCGGCATTTTTCATAAATATTCGGGAAGTGTTCTATGAATTTATCTTTATTCATATGCCGGCAATCCAGGTATACATGTTCCGTACCGGCCCTTTTCATTTCACTATCGATCGCCCGGGCTACAATATCGCGGGGAGCCAGGTCCTTTCTTGCGTCATATTTCTCCATGAAGGCCTCTCCCTCTTTATTACGCAGGATGCCTCCATCGCCCCGTACGGCTTCCGTAATTAAAAACGAAGGGCTGATCCCCGGCTCATAAAGGGCCGTAGGATGAAACTGGATGAACTCCATATTCTCGATCCGTCCTTTGGCGCGGTAGACCATAGCCACCCCATCTCCTGTTGCGATCTTGGGGTTGGTGGTCGTGCGATAGGCCTGTCCATTCCCTCCCGTTGCCAGTAAAGTGATACGGGAGAGGATCTTTTCTATCTTATTCGTATGCTGGTTAAGAACATAGACACCATAACATTCGATGTCGGGCGTCGATTTGGTTACCAGGTAGCCGAGATGATGCTGGGTGATCAGGTCAATGACAAACCAGTGTTTGGCGATCTCTATATTTTTTTGTTTGCCTACTGTCTCCAGCAGGGCCCGTTCTATTTCTTTGCCGGTGACATCTTTATGATGAAGGATCCGAAAGGCGGAATGTCCGCCTTCTTTGCCCAGTTTGAAATCCCCATCCGAATCCTTGTCGAACCGTGTGCCCCAGTCGATGATATCCTGGATCCGCTCAGGGCCTTCTTTCACGACAATCTCCACCGTATGGGGATTACAGAGACCGTCTCCGGCGATCAGCGTATCCTGTATATGACTTTCATAACTATCCTTTTCGAGGTCCGTTACCCCGGCGATTCCGCCTTGTGCGTATTTCGTATTGGTCTCATCTATCCTCGTCTTGGTAATGACCAGCACTTTCTTATCAGGATGGTGCTGAGCTACTTTTAATGCATAACTGAGACCTGCTATTCCGGAGCCTATGACCAGAAAATCTGTTTTTATCATAATATAAAAAAATGTGTCGGAGGTGCGCTTTGAGAAATTTAGCGCATCTCCGACAAATAGTTAATGTCGGTCCTATCGTTAGAGCTTCGCTGGAACTTCGTCCCTCGTTCCAGCTCGCTCGAAGCGGATCCGGGGGCCTCCGGCGTCTATTGTAGCGCCAAAGTTACGACTCCCGGTTTTAATATTCTATACTATATCCGAACTGTTCCGGATGGTCGAATACGTCTACCAGGTTATATTTCATCGTAACCGTCGTCTTATCCTCGGATAATTTAGCCAGGGTGTTGTCGACTTTTTTTATCGGGCGGGGGAATTTTATCGTAGTAGTATATAATATTTCAACGCCCATCTGGCTTGCCTGTTTCATCTGGGCGAGCTGGGGGTCTTCAGTGAGGGCTTTCCATTTTGCCTGGTTCAGCTTTTTGCTCATCGCGCCATCTTTACAGGTAAAATCATAAATGCCATTGAATTGGTTGATATCCGGGTTCGGTCCTCCTCCTCCATCCTGGCCTCCCGGGGTCAACCCTTTAAATAGCTGGGTGTTTCCCAGGGAACCGTCGCTCATAACGCCATATAATTTCTGCAGGTTAGCCAGGCTGCTAAAAGGGAACTGCATATGGGTCTTGAATACTTTCTCATCCAGGTTCATCTTTATATGTACGAACCCGGGGCGAAGCAGGGCTTTCTTTTCGGCGCTGAGAGAGCTCATGGTATCCACGATATCTTTCATGAGAATGGTTGTATCCATCTTCTCCATTCCTTTCTTGGCCAATTCATCTTTGCCTACATAGGTCTGCAGCATTTCCACCATCTGGCTCATATCCATATCCATGGATAATTGTCCGCTGCCATCTTTTTTTATGGCTACATTCTCATCGATATCCAGACAACCTGTCAAACAAAATACCAGGGATAAGGGCAGTATAAATTTCAGGATCTTCATCAGTATACAATATTTAAGAGGCAAGTTAATTTTTTACCCGACGCTAACCTTGTATCGGACTGTAAAAATTTGTGAATGTCCCGGAGGCAAAAGAATAAGGCCCATTTTGTTGTTAAAGCTATCCGGGGCCGCGCTGAGGTTCTCCACGGCGATGCTGCTGCGGGCCGGGGGAGTATAAAGCTGGAGATAGGGATAACCGGCATCCGGGAAAAAAGATACGCGCAAGCCGCTGGCCGGATTAAAAAGCTCACAGGCGGGGCTAACGATACCGGGTTTCAGGACAAAACAGTTGTCCAGGAAGGTGTCCCCGATCGGCCGGGGGTTATCGAATGCATCATATTGTAATAAACGGCCGGTGGGGATCAGCTGGTCACTGAATTCCACGATCGCCGAAGCATGAAATTGCAGGAGCCAGTCACCGACAGGACCCCCTAATTGAAAATAGGGATGCCAGCCATCGGCGATCGGAAGGGTCTGCTTATCCAGGTTCGTCACCGTAGTCATCACTTCCAGGAGGTTGCCTCCATGTAATACATATCTTACCAGGCAGTTATAATCAAAAGGATAACCCGTGTTGTCTTTTTTGTACCCGTATTCCAGGGAAAGGGAGGCTGACGAATCGCCGGCTTGCTCTTCTGTTATCGTAAAGGCCTTGTCATACAACAAGCCATGAATAGCCGTACCGTCGGAGAAGATATTCCCGAATCGATAGGCTGCCCCTTCATGCTCGTATTTACCCTCGGCTATACGGCAGGGGAAGGGGGAAAGTTTAGGGCTTTTAAAGGACCGGCCCATTTCTCTGTTCAGTTCGTCCAGGTCAGGATAATTATCTATGACATTGAAAAGGCTCTCATCCTTTTGCCGGACGCGAAAAGCATGGAGGGACGCCCCATGACCGGGAAGCAGGGCTATTTCCGTACCGGTTGTTTCTTCTTTTAAATTTACCAGGTCCAGTCCGTTCTCATTCGTACGATAAATAGAAAAATTCATATTGCGGAAAGATAATTTCCTGCAATGTACTTTATTGTTCACAACTGGGCTCCGCCCAGTTTAAAGAAGGTTCCAGGATCCCGAAGGTCCTCAGGATCTCATAAGCCAGGTCTGCGATCGCCACGCCGCTGGCGGTGATGATATCGCCGGCATTTACCAGGGACACCGGCCGGTAGTAGTCCATCCCTTCATAGTCCTTGCAATATTGCCCTATATAACCGGGGAAATTACTGGTATGAGGGATCTCATTGAGCAGGCCCAAGTCTCCCAGGGCCAGGGTGGCTCCGCAAATGGCGGCGATAGGCTTTTTCCCGGCCGTAGCGCGGATAAGGGGGAAAATTTCCAGGTTATCCCCTTTTTCCCATTGGCTCCCCCCGGGTAATAATAACAGGTCAAAATATTCCGGATCGATATTTTGCAGGCTGGTATGCGGCGTTACCCGGAGCCCGCTCAGAGAAGTTACGGGCCGGCCCCTGTCGGAGAACGTCTCGATGGCAAAATCACTCTCCGTATTCAAACAGGCCATGGTGAGGGCCACCTCATGGTCGGCAAATCCGTCGAACACAAATACGGCGCATGTTCTATTCTTCATATTACAGGTTTTGCAACAAAGAAAAGATGCGGTAGTGACAACCTTATGTCAGCAGGTTCCATAATGAGCCAGCAGTCGCTGCGACAGCTCTTTCATAATAGTGCGGAGCTCGGCGGGGGATTCGATGGTGACGGTATTGCAGTATGGGAGGAGCCAGCGGCCGAAATAGTCTATGGAGGAGGTCAAAAACTTCATGCTTACATAGTCCCCCAGATCTTCTTCCGACACAAAACCGTTCAGGTATTTTTGTTCCTGCAGGTATCTGACCACTTTTTTATCAAAGTTAACAACGACTTCCTGCAGTTCTTCACTGCCTCTATTCTGCCGGATATATTCCTGGACTGAAGGGTGGGAGGACCTGTCGAAGGATTCGTCCTTCAGGGTGGCGCCGAGCATACGGCTCAGCCGGAAGTCGCGGTAGCCTTTACGCAGGCGGCACCAGGCGATCAGGTGCCAGGCCGACGAATAATACAGCAGACCGATGGGCTCTACGTTTCTTTTAGTCGTCTCCTCTTTCGCCCCGGAATGATATTGAAGGTCCACTACTTTTTGCTGGACAATGGCTTGCTGCCATACAGAAAGGTATTGGTGAGATAAATCACTGGCCGGGGCGCCGCGCGACAGGATCTCGATATGATCGGAGAGGTTGTCCACGTACTCTTTATCAGTGGACCGCAGTACGGCTTTGATCTTAAACAAGGCCGCGTTGAAATGCCGTTTCACCGACCCGTCCGTAAACCGCTCCGCCAGCTTGGATCCCAACAGGATGGCGCCGGCCTCCTCCTGGGTGAACATGACGGGGGGGAGGCGATAGCCTTCCATAATAGTATAACCGGTGCCGGCTTCTCCGATGACAGGCACCCCGGATTCATCCAGCGATTTCACGTCGCGGTAGACGGTACGCAGGCTTATGGAGAAGCGATCAGCCATTTCCTGAGCCGTCACCCTTTTCTTACTTTGAAGATGGGTCAGTATCGCATGCAGTCTGTCAATACGATTCAATGGGAAATAATTTTAGCTATTAGCAACGAATGGGGGATCTATCCACGCATCGCTTTCTTTCAATAAACTTATTAGTTCTTCCACCGCAATGGCGCTGTCGACGCTCCGCTTGACCACTTCTTTACCTCTGTAAAGGGTGATCTTGCCGGGTCCGCTGCCGACATATCCAAAGTCCGCATCGGCCATCTCGCCGGGGCCATTCACAATACAACCCATGATCGCTATTTTCACGCCTTTGAGGTGGTGGGTGACGGAACGAATTCTCCCCGTCGTCTCCTGGAGGTCGAACAGGGTCCGCCCACAGGAAGGACAGGAAATATATTCCGTTTTGGAGATCCGGGTCCTGGTAGCCTGCAGGATGGAAAAAGAGGTATTGTTGATGAACTGGTGGTTATTCTTTGCCTGGAGATAGGTGCGTCCGCTAACGCTTGTATTCGCGATCTTGTCCGGGTCATTCATCAGCCAGATACCGTCTCCCATTCCGTCGAGCAGCAGGGCGCCGGCTTCCGTGGAAAAATGGATCAATTGTTCATCGATACTATTGTCCTGACTTTCCACTGCCAGGATCAGGGGACAGTGAATATCCTGCCCCATCAATTCCATGACGAAACGCCTTACGGACAGCATGGCATAGGGATGAGAGGACCAGCAACATAATACGACGGTAGGATCCAACCTTACCTTTTGCAATAGCGCTTCCGTTCCCTCCCCGGCTGTGTCCAGGGATACGAAATTCAGCAGGGCGGAACGCTCGCCGGCCTGCAGATATTCCTTTCCCTGGTAGAGGGGTAAATATTTCTGCTTGTCAGGAGCCTGTAGCCAGGCCTTGTGGTCGCAGATCAGTTTCAGGGTGCCGGGTAGTTCAAAGTCAATCGTCTTCGCTCCCGTATACAGGTAATCTGCCGCCCCATCGCCGATATTCCATTTATCGCTTACCGGATCATAGCTATAGCCTATCGTAGTGAGGTCCTGGCTCCCGATCGTCGCAGCCTTCATAAAATCCGCCACTACGACGGGTACCTGGTGGTCCCCGATATTGGAGACTGCTATGGATTTTCTTCTCCGGTAATCAAAGGGGGAGTAGGGAACCTTTTCTATAGGAGGGATGAGGGGGGCGTCTCCCCTTCCCTCATATCTTTTCACCAGGTCCTTGCAGACGGGTATTTCAAATTCGGGGTCTTCCGTCAGGGAGACACGGATCGTATCTCCGATCCCGTCTTCGAGCAGCGTGCCGATGCCGATCGCCGATTTTATACGGCCGTCTTCTCCGTCACCGGCTTCTGTCACTCCTAAGTGCAGGGGATAGCAGGCGCCGAATTCATCCTGCATGTTCCGGATCAGCAGGCGGTAGGCCTGGACCATCACCTGCGGATTACTGGATTTCATGCTCAGAATAATATTATGGTAGCTCTCGTCCCTGGCTACCCGCAGAAATTCCATGGCGCTTTCCACCATGCCCATCGGCGTATCTCCATAACGGCTCATGATGCGATCGCTCAGCGAACCATGATTCGTTCCGATGCGCATAGCCGTTCCATACTCTTTGCAGATCTTTACCAGGGGAGTAAAGCGGGTGCGGATACGGTCGATCTCTTCCTGGTAATCGGCATCCGTATATTCAATGAATTCAAACTTCTTTTTATCGATGTAATTCCCGGGGTTCACCCTTACTTTTTCAACGATGCGGGCCGCTATCTCGGCGGCATTGGGAGTAAAATGAATATCTGCGACCAGGGGGGTATGATAACCTCGTTTGTGCAGTTCATTTTTTATATTGAGCAGGTTCTCCGCCTCCTTCTTGCTGGGAGCCGTGATACGCACCAGTTCTGCGCCAGCTTCGATGCAACGGATGGATTGTTCCACCGTGGCCAGGGTGTCCATGGTATCGGTAGTAGTCATGGTTTGTACCCGGATGGGATGAAAATTGCCCAGGAGCAAGTCCCCGATCCTGACTTCCAGGGTCTTAAGCCTCGTATATTGTGTAAGGGAGTTACAGTATAATTGCATAATGCGAAATTAAGATAGAATCCGCCCATATCACCAGTCTTTTTCAGGCTGTGTAGTAGATTTCACCTTATTCTGGTTCATTTTATCCTGTAGTTCGTTTTCCTTTTGCTGCAGGGCTTTTAACAATTGCTCCACCTGTTGTTTGTTAAGCCTGCTGGGCTGCGGCTTGGGCTGTTGCTGTTGTTCCTGGTTCTTCTTTTCGTCTTTCTGGTCTTTTTGATCCTTCTGATCCTTTTTGTCCTTTTGATCCTTCTGATCTTTTTGCTGCCGGGATTGTTGTTGCTTCAGTTCCATCAGGGCTTTCTGAAGGTTCTCCCGGGCGTCTTCGTCCGAAGCATCCAGTTTCAGGGCGTTTTTCCAGGCATCGATGCTTTCGGGCAGTTTCTTTTGTTTAGCCAGGGCTACCCCTTTATTATACAATCCTTTTTCCCGGCCGGCATTACCCGTGCTATGTTCTACGCTGGTCTCGTAGGATTTGGCAGCTTCCTCGAAATTATTTTTCCGGAATTGAGCGTTGCCCAGGTTGTAATTAGCGGTGGGGTTATCCGGCGCAGACCGGACGGCCTCCTGGTATTGATGTTGTGACTGGTCGATCTGTTTCTGTTTGTAATAGCGATTGCCGCTACGGATCAGGGCATTTTCTTTTTGTGCCAATGATCGCAGGGAGACCGTTGAGGCCACCGCTACGAGGATGAACAGGATTATGTATTTCCCTTTCTTCATGGTTGTTTGTTCGCTCTAGCGAACGCCCGGAAGATGAACTTCCGGACGTTCGGGTCTAATGATGGCAGGACTTCGTCAGAGCGACATTTAGTCGCTCTTTCTCGTCAGAGCTACGCTCGTACGAACTTCGGCGAGGCGTCGTCCCTTGCCTCTTCTCGTTCCTAACCTTCGCTTCGCTCGGTTACGTCCGAGCTTTCGCTCGTTCCTCGGTTACCTTCGCTTTGCTCGGTTAGGCAAAACGCCTGTGGCGTTTTATTTCCGGCAGGAAAAACTCTACCAGCAGCAGTACCAGGGCGATCCCCAGGAACCACTGAAAATAACTTTTATAGTCGATAAATTCCGCGTCGCTCAAGGATTTTTTTTCTATGCTATCCAGTTGCTGTGTCATCGTGATCAGCACATCATCCAGGTTATCCATGCGAACGTATCTTCCGTTGCCGGCATCTGCCAATTGCTGTAATTCAGCTTCATTCAGTTTGGAAATGACGGTCTGTCCCTGGTCGTCCTTTTTCACTTCATTGGTGACGGGATCTACGATCGGCGATCCATCCGGGGAGCCGATCCCTATCGTATTGATCATGACTCCGCTGGCCGCCAGATTTTTGGCAACATTCAGCGCTTCGGGATCATGGTCTTCTCCATCCGATAGGAGCACAATCGCTTTATATTTCCTTTCCTTGCTATTAAAAGAGGTATTGGCCATTCTCAGGGCTTCCCCGATCACAGTGCCCTGTGTGGGGACGGCTTCGGGGGTGGCATTCCGGATATACATCCTGGCTGCGCCGTGGTCGGTGGTCAGGGGCATTTGCAGGTAGGCCCTGCCGGCAAATAATACCAGGCCGACACGATCGTTCTCCAGTTTATCCATTAGCTTGAGCAGCAATTGCTTGGCCTTTTCCAGGCGGTTGGGCGCAATATCCCGGGCCAGCATGCTCTTACTGACGTCCAGCACTATCATTACATCGACCCCCTGGCGATTGATATTCTCCATTGCGCCGGGCTTCCGTAAATTAGCCGCCCCGATAATGATGAGGATAAAAGCCAGGAACGCCAACGTAACTTTTATGAAGAATCGCAGCGAAGAGAAGCTCTTAATCAACTCTTTCACCAATAAGGGATCCCCTATCCGTGCCGTCGTCTTTTTCTTCCATTTCAGCAGGGCATAGAACAGGTATCCCAAAAGGGGAAGGGCGGCCAGGCCCAGGAGATATTCGATATGTTGAACGCTGAACATGAATATTTTAGATCCTGCTAATTTAAAGATACTTTCCGTTGATCGCGTATTTGGGTTGCAAAAAGAAAGCCAATTGTTCCGACAAATCTACCTCTTTAGCTGAAATCCTCTGGTTGTTGAGAAAGCGAATCCAGCCATGAATCCCGAGTTAGCTCAGCTTTTTTACTCTTCCTTTTTTTCCATAATAAGATAAATACGATTATTAATACCAGCATTAGAAGGGTAAAAACAATGTATTCCACCATAAAAGGCCAGTTTCATATATGAAAAATTATTTCTTCCCCTGGAAAAACTCCATTTGCTTCAGAATGCTTTTCAGGATAGCAATGCCACTGCCCGGGACGTCCAGGTTGGGATTGGCCGATTCCAGGTTGAGAACGAAGAAATAGGGGTGCTTATTCTCTTCTATCCAGCCCAATATCCAACCGATCGTATGCCCGTCCTCTTTGAGTCCCAGGGCAGTCTTATAAGTAAGCTGGTAATTAGCGTTCTTTTCCGTCAGCATCATACGGCGTACGACCACCTGCGTATGCTGGAAAAAGGGCAATTGATCGAAATATAATTTCTTTACCAGGCCGAGCTGTTCATCTGAAGTGACCTTCAGGTGATTATTTAACCAGAAGGAATCGATAGGGCCGCTGATATTCTTATTTCCGTAACCCAGAGAGTCGATCCATTTTTTCAGCGTGTCCTTGCCGATGCGCTGAGCCAGTTGTCCGAACCCATTCTCACGATCTGTCTTTATCAGGGCGCTGTCATCTTTGACCAGGCCTGTCTGTACGCCGATCAGGGACTGGATGATATCGAAAGTACCGGCAGGCAGGAAGGCACTATCGCGAAAGCGGGACAAATGATAGATCGTAAAATGCCCCTGCCCGTTGTCGAACAGGCCGAAGGATCCGCTCACCCCGGCCGAATCGAAATACCTCTTAAAGCTGTTGTCCTCTGTCACATTGTTCTGGGAGCAGGCGGTAAAGAGGCAGGAAATGAGCAAAAAAGCAAAAAGAGGGCCGGACATCGGGGATCTGGTCATCGCGGAATTTTTTGCGAAGGTAAGCAATCGCCCCCGATGGGCGGGAAGCGATCCGGGAACCTTTTATTCTTTCGGCAAATTATATTGTCTGATCAATCGCAATAAGACCCCATTTGTCCAGCCGAAGCCGTCTTGTCCGGCATATTCGCCGCCGCCGGCCTCTTTATTGATGTCGGTCACATTGTATTTTTCCATCAGCTTGCCCGTCTCCCGGTATACTTTTTCATTCAGTTTTACCCAGCGTGCAGCAATATCGGCGGCCAGATCTTTCTGACCACAGCGATCCAGTCCCCAGATCGTCATCCATTCCAGGGGGGCCCAGCCATTGGGAGCGTCCCATTGCTCTCCGGTGGTAAATTCAGTGGTCGCCACTCCGCCTGGCTTTAATAGTTTCTCCCGGATGACCGCGGCGACCTTTCTTCCCAGGAAGCTCATATAATCCGGATGTTCGTTGATGAAGCAAAAGGGATACATGCCGGCCGGGTTGATATGGTTGCTCTGTTTCTGTGTCCTGAAATTGTAATCGGTATAATAGGTACGCAGTTTATTCCAGCAATATTTATCGATTAGTTCCCCTCTTTTAATCGCTTTTTTCCGGTATTCCATAGCCGCCGAATCATCCTTGTTCATCAATTTTGCTTTGGATATGGAGATTTCCAGGTGATAGAGCAATGCGTTCAGGTCCACCGGCACCATATCCGTCGTCCGGATGGTCACCAGGTTCTTTCCATCGGCAAACCAACGGCTGCTGAAGTCGATCCCGCTCTCGGCCCCTGCGCGCAGGTGCTGGTACATTTCCAGTTTATCCCTTCCGGAGTGTTGTGCGGTAAGGAAGTCTTCACGCCAGCTCTCCTGCCTGGGCACGACAGCATCGTCCCAGTAACGGTTGAGAATATCTCCGCCTTTCAGTTTGACAACCCGCCGGTAGGCCTGACCGGGTTTTAATTTGTCGCTGCCATCCATCCAGAACTGGTATTCTTTTTCCATGGCCGGCAGGAACTCCTGGTAGATGCTATCCCCTTTGACTTCTGCCAGCAGTTCCACCATGACGGAGAAAAAAGGAGGTTGTGAACGCCCCAGGTAATAGGTCCTGTTGCCATTCGGGATATGACCATAGGTCTCTATCAGGTAGGCAAAGTTCTTCACCATATTGTCGATCATCTCTATTTCTCCGCTCTCTTTCAGTCCCAGCATGGTGAAATAGGAATCCCAGTAATATACTTCGCGAAAGCGGCCTCCGGGTACGATATAGGGGTAAGGCAGGGGCAGCAGGGAACTGCCTTCTACCGGCTTATCGGGATTTCTTTTCAGGACCGTCCATAGGTTTTTGATATGGGTCACTACATCTTCGGTGTTATTCGTTTTGTAGTTATCGGTGGGATTTGCCGGCAATTCAAAATTATCCTCGACGAATTTTTTCAGCTCAAAGCCGCTCGTGGTCCTGGCCGTTTCATAGCCGGCAACGATATCCGCCGGCTTCCTTTTGGGAACACAGTCCACGAAGGTCTTTCCATCGGCGAATACCCGGCTCATCTGGACGTCTACAAATAATTTCCCATAGATCTTATCGGGGGGCGTAGTGACAGGGGCTTGCCCGAATGACAATAAGGAGCATAGGGTAAGGAGGAAGAAACAAACAGATCTTTTCATATTCCCACGGTTAAGTTTAATGTGTCTCGGTCCCTCGGACAAGAGGCTTCCAGCGTCTTTTTGTGGTAAATGTAATAATTTTATATATTTATACTGTGTCTTCGGGCCGGTGTTAAAAAGAAACACCGCGAAGAATCGCGGCGTTTGTGCTTTGCTTTTGCTTATGATCCAATAAATTCTTATTGAGCCCCATCTGCCACGGCTCGTTGAATGGCGTAATTACCTACTTTCTGACCCGTCGTCACTCCTATCGCACAGTCACTCCGGTAATGGATACCTCCATATAACCTGGACATCGTGGCTTCCTGCGCCATCGCCGCATAATCCGCCGCTCTTTCCGGTACGATATAACCGAGTACCGTAGAAGCCGCCCCGCTGAAAGTGGCATGGCCGGAAATATAAGAGGGGAAGTTCGGGATACCCGTCAGGGTTTTAATGCTGCCATCCATCTGGGAAGGCCTGGGATTAAAATAATGATACTTGGTATCCCAGCAAACGATCCCCGCGTCCATTTCGGCCATATTCAGCAGGGCCAGGTTCCGGGCCCATCTTACTTCGCTGAAATTCTTTTTTACAAAATCTTCTGCCGCGATGGCATTCCAATGACCGGGAGGAGTATAAGTGCCCACCCCATCCGCCCAGAACTGTACGATCCGGATATGGTCCCGGCTGGGATTCTTAACATAACTGGCAACCTCTTCCGTCTCCGTCTTCATCTGGCCGCCGCCTGTCAAAGCGGGAGGACCGGGACGAAGCGCCACTACCGTAGCGGAATCGAACAGGAAAGGCTTTACCCTATTGAAGAGGGGCAGCATCGGAGGCCGTTTGGGCACTTCCAGGCTGAACCAGGGAATCTGGCCTGCTGCCTGGGTCGTCGTAACAAAACCGGCCCAGTCGGTGGGTGTCCCGATCGCCTTACCGGCATTATCGCCTCTTCCACGGGTGATGAACAGTTCGGCTACTTGTCTGCCCAGTGTCTCGCCGGCCAGAATATCGCTACGGGTAGCGGCACCGGCCATGATCAGGCTTAACTCCTGTTCTTCCAGTTTTTGCTGGATCGTCGCAATTTCATCGGGGAAGAGCAATTTCATCATTTCAGCGGTGACGCCTGCCAGCACCGCTCCTTCGGAAGGGTAGGAAGGCAGGGTGGTCCGCGCGGTCAGGACCCGGATCGTGGAATCCACTTTATAAGGGGTCGGCCGGTTATAGAGGGTTTTATAATGCCAGCAGGCCACCAGTGCATCGTATTGCGCTGCGCTGACATAGGCATAGGCCCTGGCGGCGTAGGGTGGATTGGAGAACGGGAATAAGGGATAGGCGAAAGGGTTAGCAGAGCTGGGAGCGGGATAGGTCCCGTCTGCATTCTGGTAAGGAGGTAAATTATATTTAGCCACCAGTCCGCGTAGGATCTCATTCCAACGTAATACGCCACCGGCGCCCCAATATTTTATTTTATTCTCCTGGTCGCCGTTCAGATGAGCCTGGTAACCTTTGATCTCGTTCAGGTCCGCTATATAAAGCGGGGAGCTGGTGGCCACGGGAGCGGGCACGGCAAAAGTATCCGGGCGGGAGAGCAAAACAGGCTTCCAGGCGCCGGCATTGAGGTCCTGGTTGGCAGGGTTGAGGGCCGGAAGATCGGCCGTTCTGTCCGAAATGCTCTTATTACAGGCGATCAGTGAGAGAAGGCCTCCGGCAAAAGCCGTCGCCACAAGCAGGGAGAGGAGCTTTCTCTTTGAGTTTATATGATTTACAGGAATGCTCATAATCAGTTGTTTTTGGGAGTGGAAGGTGCGGGAGTTTTAGTCTTGTGGGAGAAATCCAAAATATAGAAGACCCCGATATCGAAGGCGGTCGCCTGACCCATATTACGTCCTGCCAGGGTATAATTGCCCCCTCCGGTGAGGGAGAGGCCCGCTACTGCCTTGAAATTATATTTAAAATGAGCGCCCGCCAGGGTAGCATTCATTTTATTGCTGGGGAAGGGCATATCATTCTTCCGGATATCGAATCCGCCCAGGGTCGACCTATTCATCCCTACCGCTTCGAGGATCCAGCGTTCGCTCCGATAGCCGATCCGGAAATTGAAGGACATCGCATCGGGCATGTCTACCTCATTCGTCAGGTGTAATTCGGTCGTGTAATAGGAGTTCCTGTCAATTTTGATATTACTCCGGTAAGTATAAGTGCCGGAAGCCGTTACAAAAAAGTTACCCGACTGGTAATCGGCCATGATCCTTCCGGAAAGGGTCTTGCTATGCAGCCCGATGGACAAGGGTAGGTAATCGGCGATATAATTCGTCAGGGGAAGAGAGCCTCCTCCCAGGGCGTAAAGAGAAAGTACACCGTTCCCGATATTTTGCTCTACGGCCAGCCATTTTACCCAGAGGGAAAGATCCTGGATGCCGTGCATGCCATGCAGCGTGCCGGCCGTCGCATGGGTTGTTACATAAGGAGCGCTGACGAGTATGTTCAGCTTTCTGCTCACCCCATAGGTTCCCATCAACCCGAACATTTGCGTGGAGACCGTCCCCAGGTTCTGATTATTACGCTTAAACGTCCCTTCCCAGTAGTGATCCCAGCTACTGTGGCTATAGGTACCGCCCACGCAAAAATTGTTTTTGGTCATCATAATAGCGTCTTCGTCTGTCTGTGCCCGGAGCGCCGATGTGCTCAAAAGCAGCATCACAGCGGCAAAAAAGGCTCGTTTAATGAAATTCAGGAAGTTCATGCTTGTTAGTTTGGTTAGTGGGGGATTATGTTTGCGGAACGGCTGCCGCATATCCGTTTTGCGCAATAGCCTGTCCCATTTCGATATACTCTTCATTCTTTTCAGGCGCCCAGGTACCCAGGCCATCGACATAACGGTTGTACATACAAAATGCGGCGGCGATCAATACCACGTCATGGATCTCTTTATCGCTGGCGCCGGCCTTACGGGCCGCGTCAATATCCCCGGCAGTCACTTTTTTACCGCCCTGTTGTACATGATGGGCAATATTCAATAAAGCGCGGAGCTTATCGGATACAGGAGTGTTGGGCAGCCCTCGCTTTATATCATCGATCAGGGAAATGTCCGAGTTGAAATGGGCTACGGCGATAGCCGCATGGGAAGTGTGACAAAAATGACAATCGTTCCAATAAGAAACGGAAGCGGCGATCAATTCCCTTTCGGCTTTTGAAAGAGTAGAGTCGGCTACCAGCAATGCGTCGGCCAGCTCTGTCAATGGGGCGGCTGTAGCCGGGCTATAATCCAGCAGGCCTACGATGCCCGGAAGCTGTTCGTTATTCAATTTTATATGTGCCATAACGGTAAATTTTAATTGGATTACCTGATTTTTAAATAGCTATGGGTGTTATCCCGAGCGCTGCTTCTGCCAGGCGGGTGCCTTCCACACGCGACCTGATCTTTTCAAAAGCAATCTCCCGGCTGGTGGAAGTATCATCTGCAAAGGGCGAAAAACCGCAATCATCCGTCGTTCCCAATTGCGATACGGGTATCATTCCGGCCGCTTCGAGGACCAGGTCCCGGATCTCTTCGGGAGATTCGATGCGGGGATTCAATACATCCGTTACTCCGATAAAGACACGCTGTCCGGGCCGCAGATTTTCCTTTATTACTTCCAGCACCTGCTTTTTATTCTTTTCACTGGCGTACTGGAGATAGAAATTAGTTGCTTTCAATTCAAACAATAAGGGGAGCAACTCACTATATTCAATATCCGCGCTATGGGTGGAATCCTGATCGCCTCCGGGGCAGCTATGTACGCCGATGTTCTTACGATCGGACTCTGTAAAACGGTCAAGTACCCTGTTATTCAATGCTATAAATGAGCGTAGCAATCCCTTGCCAGGATCCAGCTTCAAGGAAAGGCGGGCTTCTGTAAAATCTATCTGCACATTATGCGCCCCGGCAGCCAGACAATCACGGATATCCCGCTCCTGTTCATCCACCAGGTCTGTCATAAATACATCTGCCGGATAACCCGCGATGCCTTCCGTTGGATAAAGCAGGCTAAGCGCCGAAGCGGAAATAACGGCCTGTTTGAGGGGGAGCGCTGTAAGGAGGCGGGCCCTTTTGAAAAAATCAGCGGCGTGTAACTGGTAACGGAAAGGGCCTGCTCTTAGCTTTGGCAATTGACGGGTATGCCCATCTTCAAACGGAATGACCACTCCATTCGGATCAAGATCCCGTAAACCATGAATGGGATAGGTAGCAAAACTTGGTTTTGTCTGTTCACCGTCGGTGATTACGGGTGAACCGGTTGCTTCAAACCGTTTAATCGTATCCTGTAAGGCCCTGTCAAATAAGATGTCCAATTCCTGTGCCCCGATATTCCCGGCAGAAAACGCTTTCAGTCCTTCCAGCAATTCAACCGGGCGGGGAATGCTTCCTATAGGCTCTGTAAGAATCGGCATGATCAATTATTTTAAAGTTAGCAGATGTATATTAAAACCGGAAGTTCAGGCCGATATTAACGGCATAGTCGGCAAAAGCGGCGTCTCCGTGGGTATTGACGCCCGTCAACTGCGTCGTGATCTTATCCGGTACGCTCTGTGTGCGATTACGCACGATCGCTACGGGAACATAGGCATACAGGGAGACCTTTGAAAAGTTGTAGGTCACTCCCGGTTCCCCGGAGATGATATAGCCCGGTCTCCTGAAACCATTGCTGCCGCCCACCAGGTCATGTACGGGCAGGCATTCATCCCGTACGCCGGCGGAAAAAATAAAGTGGCTGGCCATTATATTGACCCCTACCCTGGCCATCAGCTGATCGGGTACGCTCATCACATCACTCCCGTTCTTAACGGCTGTCGCGGAAGGGGTCCCTCCACGGGCGGTGGAAGTGCCGTTCACCTCCCGGGGGTTGCTGAGATAGTAGAAATTGCCATAGAGGCTTACGGTATGGGATAAACTATAAAAGGCGTTCAATTCAAAGGTGATGCCCGTACCTCCGTCACCTAACTGGATGGATTGGTCTACGGGCCCCAGTCTTTTGGTGCTGTCCGTGACATGAAAATAGTCCATATAGTTATAGCTGCCGGTAGGCAATTTGAGTCCCAGCCCCACCTGCACATTTCCCCTGGGCATTTTTATAGGATCGAGCAGCCAGCTATAGACGGCCACCCGGATATCTCCCACCCCGAAGGAATGGGTCTTGTAACGGCCCAGGTTGGCATGTTCGTACAGGGATGACCGGGAATTAGCCTCGATGGGCAGATCCAGCATAATGGACCATCGGCTGTCGATCAGGCGATAGATGGCCATATCCAGCGTATATTGGTGGTTGATCACTTCATTGCCCAGGGTCTGGCGCTGCTTCTGCTCGTCGGTGCCGACAAAATGCCGGAAGGATTTGAAGTAGCGGTTGTTGGCGCTGAACTGCCATTTACTGGTGGTATCGATGTGGGCGTTGTTTCCGGCGGTGCAAAAGCCTCCGGTACTGCGGATAGCGACGCAGCCCTGACCATAGATTTTTCCGGTGAAGGCTATCGGGAACAATACGATGATGAACAATAATCTCTTTCTCATTTTCTGTTGTTTGGTATTTATAATCTTTTTTACTTTTTTTTCATTTTTAATCTCTCTACTACGAGGGCGCCCACTTTCCGGCCATATTCCGTGCTGACGATACAGGAATGATGAAAATGAATGCCTCCGTAAAATCTTGCCCAGTTATTTTCCAGGGCCGCGGCGCGGAAAGAGGGAAAAGAGCGGCTTTTGATGCCGAACTCCAGCTCCGTAGTATCCGTATAGGCGAAATTGTCCCCGAATACGCTGGTCAGCGCTTCCGCCGCTGCCGAAGAGCAGGTGGAATGGCCGCAGGTATATTCCGGGAAGGGAGGTGTCTGCAGATGGGGACGCCAGTTAGGGTCTATGTATTTGTTAATGACGGTCTCCGGTCTTACTGTGTTGTAGGTATATTTTATATCCCAGCATTCAATAAAAGCGTCAAAAAGGGCGATCGCGGTTTTAGCGTAAGCATAGACCGTCGTAGGGAAATCGGCTTTTGCCTTTTTGGCGGCAATGCCTACGATGCTCATCCAATGTCCCGGGGGGGAGAATTTTTTAGTCCCGAACATCAGGTGACCCGATACATTCAGTTTAAAGGGGTTGTCGTCCCAGAAATCCGCTATATGCGCCTGTTCTTCCGTAAGGCTGTCCACAGCATTTTTGACGCTTATCACTTCTTTATAATAATCACTGTTCTTGTCTTTTATATTGAATGTAAAGGGGGGTGGGGCCGTAAACTGGCCGATGCTATCCAGCACCAGGGTCCGCATCGTATTCCAGTGCGGCTCCATGGCGGAAGCATAGGCAGGAGGAGTAGGCACCCAGCGGCCCGGCGTGTCCATCACGGTATATTCCGGCGCTCCTCTTGTCTCCAGGTAGTTGTCCTTTTTGCTCCATTTCATGATAGCGGCAGATACCGTATCAGCATAAGCAAGGGAATTATCATAAAGGACGGAGGGCATGCCATGGTCCCGGGCCATTTTTTTCAGGCTGTCCACATAGTCCTTCATGCTGCCGGCGGGAAAGGTGACGGCTTCTCCCAGTTTGCAGAAAGCGAGCACGGCCGCAAATTCAATGTCAAAAGACTGGCCGGCGGCAGGCTGGGGAACGGATGTCAGGCCTTTTATCTGTCCGGCAAGAGAGGTATACTGATCCGGGTAGCCGGCAGCGATCACTTCATAAGCGGCTACGTTGGCATAGAGATAATTACGCGAGGCGACGATCGGCGGGAAGTTATTGCCCATCACCACCGTATTCAGCTGGTAGACGGTGGCGCAATATAAGTTCGGATCCTTAAAGATCGTGTCGTAATCCTTCTTCGTGTTACAGGCGCTTATCTCTACCAGCAGGCAGGCGATAACCAGAAATTTAGACATATGTTGTTTTTAGAAAGCCGGGAAGTTTTCCCAACGCTGAATAGCGTGTTAACGGGAACCTTCAGATGGTCCTTACCCAGGGGTAACGGACTGAATGAAATGATCGGATGACCATTCAGCAATGAGCGTAGGAGGAAGGATCCGGCGGCCGCTCGTCGGTAGAGAGCGGGGAGGAGGCGATGGCAATGGCCCGGTCGAAGGGCTTTGACAGGCGGATGAAATAGAGGTCACCCAGCGTCAAAAGATCATTGACTGTATAATAATCTGTAGAGGAGAAGTTTTTGGAGGACCCGGGGGTGGAATCCGATTTTTTTTGCCCATTATCGGGCCGGATATCGCTTACCCCTTTAAAAAATTCGTTTTTGGCTGTCTGTAAACGCATGGCGGTCTGGTTAGGGATACAGAGTAATTCGAGGGAATCGTTAAAGAGCCGGCGTTTGACATATTTATACCGGACACCCCCGATCTCGATCTGGCCGTCGATGCGTTCGAACTGGGTAGAGCTGTTATAATAAGACAGATGGGTAGAGGGAACTTTGATGGAGATCAGCTGGGATTCATCGTAGCTGCTTTTATCCAGCCGGGCTTCCAACTGATGATCGGCCCTGGCTTCCAGCCAGGAAGTCAGCAACCGGTAACCGTACCAGTTGAAGAACAATATGCCCATTAGCAGTATAGCGGCAATCCTTTTCACGGCCCTCAAATTAGTAAATTTTATTAATTACTGGCTTTTTTTCTAAAAATTTGATCGGGCCAACCTATGTAAGAGACTTTTGAGAGTGATGCACTTATGTAATGCAATCGGGTTCTTGAAACTCCTAAATCGCATGGATTTTGTTAACTTTAAACATATTTTAATTTTTTTGACTAAAAATGTTAGTAATTTTATGCCGGGTGGCTGGAAGAAAATAATATAGCGTTACATGTCAATAACTGCAAGAAATAAAGGTTTTACAAAGGATCAAATTAATAAAATAGGCAACTCAATTGTCTATATAGCGCAAAATATTTCCGACCTGAGCAAAACCAAAATTTTAAAAATTTTATTTCTTTTAGAAGAAGCCTCCATTAAAAAATATGGGAATCCTTTTTATGGGATCGATTTTCAATTGTGGGTAAGGGGTCCTGTTGTTAAAGACATATTCATTGATCTCTCTGACGAATCCCCTGTCTTATTAAAGAATTTTATAGAACGAGATCCCACTGATATAACTAAGTTCAAAGCAAAAGGCAATTTTTGTGACGATGAGTTTAGCGATAATGATATTAATTTGATGGATTTAATAATCGATTTCGTCAAGTCTAAAAATGCGAAATATTTAGTTAATCACACCCACGATACTAATTCCTTATGGCGTAAATCCGCTATTAAATACGGAGTTCTGGAATTACTTGAAAATGAATTAATTAACAGCACAGAATTTGAAATAGATTTTGATCTGTTATTTGACGCTCCTTCTCCCATAAAGGACAAATATGACTCCTCAAAAGAAAATTTAGATTTTATAAGAGCATTAAAATCCTAGAATGTTTTTACAAGGTCAGGTTGTTTATTTTAACTCATTTGTTTTTAAAAATGGGAATGACCCTAAGCCAAAATATTTTATTATTCTCAAAAACTTAGGGGATACAACAATAATTGGTTCTTTGCCAACAAGAACAAATACGGCTCCTTCATTTATTACAATATCACATGGCTGCATCAATTTGGATGAAAGATGCTATAATTGCTATTTGTTCCAAAAAGATAAAATCATTTGCCAAAACGGCTTTTCATTTGATCTGCCCACCTATATTTATGGTGATCAAATAGAAGATTATGAGGTGGAAAAATTAGAAGAAATGTATAAAATCAGGGGAGTGGATTACGAGATCCTGGATACACTTAACGAAGATGAGTATAATGCTATAATCAATTGCTTATTAAATAGTCAAAGCGTAAAAAGAAAAATTAAAAAATATCTGCAATAAGACGATCTCCCTCTGTTAGTTAACGCAATGCTTTAAATGCCCCGCGATCTGACCATTTGAAACTCTAAATGATTCTTTTCTGAATGTTTGGCGGCTCAAAAAACTAATGACTGTTAGTTTTTTGAGCTAAATTTGCTTGTTTGCCAAACAATTCTATTATGAGTTATACCCCGGTGCATAAAGTGAGGCTCGTTACGGCTGCGGCGCTCTTCGATGGTCATGATGCCGCGATCAATATCATGCGGCGGCTCCTGCAGTCGAAGGGGGCTGAGATCATTCACCTGGGACATAACCGGTCGGTGGCGGAAATAGTGGAATGCGCCATCGAGGAAGATGTGCAGGGGATCGCCATCACCTCCTACCAGGGCGGGCACCTGGAATTCTTTAAGTATATGAAGGACCTGCTGGAGGAAAATGGCTGCGGCCATATCAAATTATTCGGAGGCGGGGGCGGCACTATCTTACCCGGGGAGATCCAGGAATTGCACCAATACGGCATTACCCGCATCTATTCCCCGGACGATGGACGCAGGATGGGGTTGGAAGGAATGATCGAGGATGTTATACAGCACTGCGACTTCCCCCTGAATGGAAATCCGGCCCATCTCAAAGGCGAATTGAAACTAGGCGAATGGATGGATATCCGGAAGATAGCGAGGGCTATTTCCAATGCGGAGAATGGGGTGGGCGGCACTGACAGGCAGGCGGAGGCCCCTGGCCAGGACAGCGGCGAAGAGGCGGGACAGACCGGGGTCGCCGGCAGTCCGGAGGCTGGAGCCGGAACCGCTATGCGGAGCCCGGTACTCGGCATCACCGGCACGGGCGGGGCAGGGAAGTCGTCCGTAACGGATGAGATCGTCCGTCGTTATTTAAACAGTTTTACCGACAAAACCATCGCCGTGATCTCCGTGGACCCGTCCAAGAAAAAGACGGGCGGCGCCCTGCTCGGAGACCGGATCCGCATGAACTCCATTTCCGGACCCCGGTCCTATATGCGGAGCCTGGCCACCCGGGACAGCGACAAGGCTTTGAGCGCCCATGTCCAGGATGCCATCGATATCTGTAAAGAGGCCGGCTATGACCTTATCATCCTGGAATCCGCCGGGGTGGGGCAAAGTGACGCTTCTATCCTGGACCATGCCGATCTGAGCCTCTACGTCATGACCCCGGAATATGGGGCGGCATCCCAGCTGGAGAAGATCAACATGCTGGATTATGCCGATCTGATCGTACTCAATAAATTCGATAAAGCCGGGGCCCTCGATGCCCTGCACGATATCAGAAAACAATATAAACGCAACCATGGGTTGTGGAATGCGAAGGATGGGGAACTTCCCATCGTCGGCACGATCGCCGCACAATTCAATGATGCCGGCGTCAATGAACTATTCGAAAAGCTGATGGGCTCGATCGCGCAAAAGACGGGCATTCATTTCGGTCCGGTGGAAACGCACGTTCATACGCAGGATACGAAGACGCAATCACCCATCATTCCCCCTTCCCGGGTGAGGTACCTGTCCGAGATCAGCGGGGGTATCCGGGAATATGATCAACGCACGGAAGAGCAGGCGGCCCTCGCCTCGAAATGGTACCAGCTGGACGGGGTCCTGCGGGATCTGCCGCCTGAATTTCCAGGCCGGCCGCAGTTGGAAGAACAGAAGGAAAAGTTGGAAAAACAATTATTACCCGTCTGTAAAAAGCTCATTGGGGAATGGGAATCGGTAAAAGCACGATACCGGCAGGAATTCTTCGAATATCATGTCAGAGGCAAGTCCATCCGGCAACCGCTCTACATCGAATCCTTATCTCATCTCCGCATCCCCCGGATCTCCGTGCCCCGGTACCGGGATTGGGGAGATATCCTACGGTGGCGATTACAGGAAAATTTTCCCGGCAAATATCCTTTTACGGCCGGCACTTTCCCTTTGAAAAGATCCGAAGAGGATCCGACCCGGATGTTTGCCGGGGAAGGGGGCCCTGAACGAACCAACAAACGTTTTCACTATGTCTCGGTCGATCAGCCGGCCAAACGGCTGAGCACGGCTTTTGACTCGGTGACCTTATATGGGGAAGACCCGGCTCCCCGCCCGGATATCTATGGCAAGATCGGCAATTCGGGAGTGAGCATTGCGACGGTGGATGATGCCAAAAAGCTCTATAGCGGATTCGATCTCTGCGATCCCAGGACTTCCGTGAGCATGACGATCAACGGTCCCGCTCCTATCCTGCTGGCTTTTTTTATGAATGCCGCTATCGACCAGCAGTGTGAAAAATATTTAGAGCAGCACGGGGAATGGGCAACCGTACAGGAGGTGATCGCGAAAAAATTCGAGAAGACCGGTATGCCTTCCTATTATAATGCCGCCTCTCCCGAAAGACTGCCGGAAGGGAATAACGGGCTGGGGCTGAAACTGCTGGGGCTTAGCGGAGACGAGGTATTGCCGGCTCCCCTCTATGAAAAGATAAAAGCGGAGGCCTTATCACAGGTCAGGGGTACGGTGCAGGCCGATATCCTGAAAGAGGACCAGGCGCAGAACACCTGTATTTTCAGCACGGAATTCGCCCTCCGGCTGATGGGGGATGTACAAGCCTATTTTATCGACAGGCAGGTCCGTAATTTTTACAGTGTCTCCATCAGCGGTTATCATATTGCCGAGGCCGGCGCCAATCCTATTACACAACTGGCTTTCACGCTGGCTAACGGGTTCACTTATGTCGAGTACTACCTGAGCCGGGGCATGGCTATCGATGATTTTGCGCCCAACCTCTCTTTTTTCTTCAGCAATGGCATGGACCCCGAATACAGTGTCATCGGGCGGGTGGCCCGGCGTATCTGGGCCAAGGCGATTAAAGACCGGTATAAGGGCAATAGCCGCAGTCAGCAACTGAAATATCATATCCAGACCAGCGGCCGGAGCCTGCATGCGCAGGAGATCGACTTCAATGATATCCGCACCACCCTGCAGGCTTTATATGCTATCTACGACAATTGCAACTCCCTCCATACCAATGCGTATGATGAAGCCATTACCACTCCCACGGAAGAAAGCGTGCGCAGGGCGATGGCTATCCAACTGATCATCAACCGGGAATTAGGCAGCGCCCGCACCGAAAATTTCATACAGGGCAGCTTTGCCATAGAAGAGCTGACGGACCTGGTGGAGGCGGCGGTGCTGGCCGAGTTCGACCGGCTGACGGACCGGGGAGGCGTGCTGGGCGCCATGGAGAGGATGTACCAGCGCAATAAGATACAGGAAGAAAGCCTCTATTATGAGAGCATGAAACATAATGGCGAACTACCCATCGTAGGAGTCAACACTTTTTTGAATAAAAAGGGATCACCCACCATGCTGCCCGGCGAGGTGATCCGGAGCACCCCGGAAGAGAAAGATCAGCAGATCCGCAATTGGCGGGCCTTCTGCCAGAGAAATGAAGCCCGGAGCGGCGGGATGCTGCAAAGGCTGAAGGAAGTAGCGGTGAACAATGGCAATTTATTCGCGGAATTAATGGAGACGGTGAAATATTGCAGCCTGGGGCAGATTACCCATGCTTTATATGAAGTTGGCGGTCAATATCGCCGCAATATGTAACTTTGGGGGACAATCATCAGCATGGCAAAACAACCGATCGTATCGATCGCTTTCAGAAAGGATATTCAGCAGAAACAAACCGCCGCCACCATTTTAGCCGCCGATATCGGGGGCACGAAGACCAATATAGCGCTGTACCGGCTCGACGAAAATGGCTTGCATCAGCTATCAAGCGAAAAAAGGTATCTGTCCAAAGATTATCATTCCCTTACGGATATTATCCATGATTTTACCGGCGGGAAGCTACCCGACCGTATTTCCGCAGCGGTAGCCGGGCCTGTCATAGAGGGAAAGAGCAAACTGACCAACCTCTCCTGGCAGCTGGACAGCCAGGCGATCGCCCTTGACCTGAAAGTCCCCGTCTGTTTTATCAACGATCTGGAAGCGACCGCGTACGGGCTGGCGGGATTGGAGGAAAAAGAGCTGGCTACCCTGGCCGCCGGGGAGGCAGGAGCGAAAGGCAATATTGCGATCATTGCCCCAGGCACGGGCCTTGGAGAAGCCGGCCTGTACTGGGATGGGCAACACTATCATCCCTTTGCCACAGAGGGGGGACATAGTGATTTCGCTCCGCGAACCCAGACGGATATCGAACTATTCCTTTATCTGCAACAGCAATTTGGCCATGTGAGCTGGGAGCGGGTGGTATCCGGGATGGGCATTAAAAATATTTATAGATTTCTTACCGAATCCCGGAAAGAAGCGGTGCCGGAATGGCTGTCCCAACGGATGCAGGAACAGGATCCCGCCGCCGTCATCAGTGAAGCAGCGCTGAAGCAGGAAGATCCCGTCTGCGCGGAAACGATGGAGCTGTTTGTGCGCTACCTGGCCACCGAGGCTTCCAGCCTGGTGCTGAAACTTATGGCTACCGGAGGCGTTTATCTTGCCGGCGGCATCCCTCCTAAAATACTTCCCCTGCTGCAAAATGGGAACTGGGAAAAGAACTTTGACAACAACGGGCGTATGCATCAGTTGTCGGAGAAAGTACCGGTGCAGGTGGTGCTCAATGATAAAATGGCTTTACAGGGAGCGGCTTATTACGGCGCTTATAACATGTAGTGGGTTATAATAAATTATTTTAGGCGGCCGGACTTTTTCCCTACCTTTAATAATACCCTCCAGCCTGTACTTTCCTTAATACCATAATAGTCCTGATCAGCAGCAGTCTCCCAAGCCCAACGGGCTTAGCAACCTTAGTGCCCGCAACAACCTTAGCACCCGCAACAACTTTAGGACCTGGCATCCCGCCTGCGCACATTCCGGAGCGATCCGGGAGGCATTCTCTATTTTCTAATCCTAAATGAAAAAAAATGGAAACATTTTTAGCTACGATCCTGCTATGGCCTTGTAATTTCAATCCCAATGGATGGGCTTTCTGCGCCGGACAAATACTTGCCATCTCCCAGAACACAGCCCTTTTCGCGTTGCTCGGCACCACCTTCGGAGGGGATGGCATCTCCACCTTTGCCTTACCGGATTTCAGGGGAAGAGTCCCCGTAGGCGCCGGACAGGGCCCCGGTCTGAGCAATTATACCCTGGGCGAAGTAAGCGGGTCGGAGAGTGTCACCATCCTGATCAATCAACTGCCTCAACACACGCATCCGGTATCGCTCACCCTCACTATCTCCGCTTCCAATGCGCAGGCGACGACCAGCATTCCCGCGGCTAACAATAGCCTGGCCGCTCCGTATGACGCCTCGAATGCTAATCCCATTGCAGGGTATAACACGACAGCGCCCAATACCCCGCTCAATATCGGCGGAGGTGGCATCAATGGCAATACCGGTATCGCAGGCGGCAGCCAGCCTACTCCCATTATGCAGCCTTACCTGGGGATCAATTATATCATCGCCCTGGTAGGTATTTTCCCCAGCAGGGGTTAGCAGGCCTGGATAACGGCTATGGACCCGTCATCATTTATGGACAAGACCAAAAAACTAAAGCTGGGCTGGCTATTCCCCTATTCGGGTATTTTCAGGAATCTGAAAAATGACCTGCAGCAGGGGTTGGAGATCGCCTTACAAAAAGAAAAGAGCGCCCTCGCTGTCGAAGTCCATTCCGAATTCATACAGACAGGAGCGCAGAAGGATACGGAAGATGGTTTGAAGAAACTGCTCCTGTATGAGCAGGTCGACCTAGTGATCGGCGTGGTAAGCACAAAAGTGACGCTCAATATGCTGCCGATCCTGGAGAACGGGCAGACGCCCTTCCTGCTGATCAACCTGGGAGCGGATATCCCTATCCGGGAGTTTAGTTCGGACTACCTGTTCTACAATAGCCTGCACCTCTGGAAAAGTGAGTGGGTGATGGGGAAGTGGGCGCAGAAAAAATACGGAGGAGAGCCTTCCATCAATATGTCCATTTATGAAGGGGGATATGGCCTTCATGAAGCTTTCAAAGCAGGCACCGCTGCATCAGGGGCGGCGACGGTCAAGCTGAATATCGTCAAGAATTTTTCTGTTAATCCGGATACCAGTCCCCTGATACAGTACCTGCACGCGCAAAAGCCCCATCATGCCCATGCCCTGCTCTCGGGAAAGGAAGGGGAGCAGTTCCTCCGGTTGTTCCACGAGCATGATCTCGGATCGAAAACGGCCCTCACCGTCAATCCATTTATGGTAGAGGATGGACTGCTCCCGGATATACCGGCCGGCCTGGAATTATACAATGCCCTGAGCTGGTCCGCCGCCCTGGATAACCCGGAGAACCAGGCCTTCCTCCGTCTTTATACCGGATCCTGCGGGGAAGCGCCCAATGTATTCAGCCTTCTGGCTTATGAGGCGGGGCTGGCCCTGGCAGCGGCTACCCGGAATTTTCCCGGGAAGATCACCAAAGAGGGATTGACGGAGGCGCTGGGACCGGTGAGACCGGTAGGACCACGGGGCGGGATCTCCCTCTCCACCCGCCCTTTAATGACGAACGTGCCTGTCTATATCCGCAAGCCCGTGAAAACTTCCTTGACCGGGATGCCGGAGAACAGGATCCTGGAGACGGAAACGGGGATTGAATGGAATGACCCTTCCCTCGCTGTCGGACAAACCTATTTAACCGGATGGCAAAATCCTTATCTATGCGTTTAAATTATAACATACCCTGCCAATTATTTTCGTGGCAATTGTTCTTTCTATCCTGCTTTTATATACAGGCATCTGCTGATTCCGGGCTGGCGGATAAATCCGGGCCGGTGGATAAACCCGCTGCCAGCAAGCTTCACCGGGTCCTGCAGGCAGGCCCTGCAGCCGGTGTCAATATTACCTGGACAGCCTGCACTGCAGGTACGGTATTAAATAGCAGTCCTGTTGGTTTGGCTTCTTATTCATTCGGACCGTCCGATTGCGATGGCAATGGGTTCACAGCTATTAGTGAGGCTACCGGCGCCAGTGCAACTTCACCGGCCAGGGTACTCATCGGCAGCACCAGCAGTAATAATATATTAAGGTTCGACCGCAGTGTTATAAGCGGCACACCCGCCACCTTTACCAAAGCACACTTAAAGAGCACGGCGGGGGACTTATTTAAATTGACGAATCTTACGGTCTATCCGGGAAATAACGCCAGTCAGACACTCACGGTCACCGCCTATAAGGCAGGTACGGCCGTCAGCGGCTCTCTCATCACGATCAATTATACCCCTTCCACCCCTCTTCACGGGACCACCCTGACCACTGCCGATTTTGGAAGCAATTATGATAATATAGATGAGATACAGGTAACCACCAGCACAGGTATCGGTATTTCTTTAGACAATATTCAAACGACGACGGCCATCGTTTTGCCGGTCACCTTCCTGTACTTCAATGGGCAGACGGATGGGCGCAAGATCCTGCTCAACTGGGGTACTGCCACGGAATCGAATGTAAAAAATTTCGAAATAGAACGAAGTGTTGACGGATCCGTCTTCCTTCCCCGGGGCATAACCGATTCGAAAGCCATCCGAGGCAACAGTGCCTCAACCCTCAACTACAGCTATACCGACCATTTATACCCGGCATCTCCTTTTTCCTTGTTCTACCGGTTAAGGGAGTCTGATCTCGATGGCCGGTTCACCTATAGCCCGGTGCTTACCATCGGCGCTCCTCCCGGCAGTCTCAGCTTATCCGTCTATCCCAACCCTTTCCGGCAGCAGGTAACGATCACCCTGGAGTCTCCAGCCGCGGACAAGGCTGTTATCACGGTGACAGATATGGCTGGAAAGCGTGTGCTGGAACAAGTCAGTCCCTTACAAAAAGGAAGTAATCTCTTGTCTTTGTCTGCCTTGAGCCAACTGGGGAAAGGGATGTATCTGTTTACGATTGTTACCGGGCAGCAAAAGCAGGCCATAGAGCTGGTGAAGATTGAATAGGAATGGGTCTACAGCCCCAAATACTGACGGTGCCGCTGACTTTCCTCTAACTCCTGCTCCTGGCTATGCTCCAACGAACATCTTTCCCGGATAGCTTCCAGCTGGTACTGCCGGCCCAGGCTTTCCCCGCCAAAAACGCTTTTAGAATCGTGATCCACGAAAAAGAGCCCTTCCGGCCCCCCTTTTTTATCGGCCTGCAGGACGACCTCGATGCCTTCATTTTTTAGGGCCTGTTGAAACCCTTTCCAGTCGGGAGGCGTGCCGGCCAGCGTCCAGTCGATGGCTGTCTTTACCCGTTGCTGGCCTTCCTGCTTCAGGGTCGCGTTAAGGGCAAATTTTTTTTCAAGGTTAGCCAGGGTCGGTTTAAGGAAGAAATCGCTGGCTTTGATATGCTTTCCCATTCGCTTTCCGTTTTCATCGATCGCGTGATAAATAAGCCCACCGGTCTTATAGAGGCGGGAATGTTCACTTCCCCGATCGGCTTTCACCCGGTACAGACGGAGGATAGCGTTCAATTCGCTTAAAGAAGTATACCGGTAGTGGTCGACTACGGTATTGAGCACATCACTGATGCCATGTTTTAAGGAGGATTGCCCATAAATGACCCGCTGTGCCTGCCTGACCCTGAATTTTTCTCCGTCTTCCTGCTTCATTCTTGGGGACAGGCCAAATTCCTGTTCTATCAGCTTTGATAGTTGATGAGACCTTAACAGATCTCCGCGATTTAGAGATATGGGAGTGCCATCCTTTGAGATCTTCGTGGTGACAATATGACAATGGGGATGTCCGGAATCATAGTGCCGGTAAACCAGGTAAGGCTGCTTTTCAAATCCTATAATGGCCATGTAACGTTTGGCGACCTGCCGCATTCGTTCATTGCTTATCTTTTCGTTCACGTCAAAGCTGATGGAAATAGGCAGTATATTGCTTTTTGCCCGTTCATTGAGGGAAGTACGCTGCAGAAAACGGTCGAGTTTATCTTCTTTAGTCAATAGATGCCCCGCTTTTATAAAGTTCTCCGATGAGAGGAATTCCGCCGTTCCATGGCTTATTTTTTCCTCGTTATAACGAAGGGTATTACGGATGCTTGCGCTCTTTCCTATCATCGCGTACATGATTGTATAATTTAACAACGGTTTCTGTAATGATGGTTATTCGTTGATTCAGCCATTCCTTCTCTCTTTCGGTAAGGGCGCCTTTTCCCAGGATACTATCCAGGTCTTTTTTAAACTCGATATAGGCCTAATACTGGTGGTTGTGATCTCACTATTTTTTTCGAAATACCTGACCTAATGAAAAAAAAATAATTAACGATAAGGAACACTGCACACATTGAAACCAGTTGCCAAGTAGAAATAAAATAGCAAAAAAAATGAACTGAAATCATTTGGCCTATAAATTCAAATAATAAGGACTGCGAAACACTCAAAGCAAAAACAGTCATTGCATGTGGCTCATCATCCACCTTTTTGTAAAAAGAAAAATAATAATAGTAAAGTATTTTAAGAATTTTCATTTGAATTGATTTACCACCTCTCTTATAAATTTTTAATACCCAAACTTTATAAGCCGGTATGGATACCAATAATTCTCTTTAAAATCCTGGTACCAATCGGTTTTACTTACTGCCCGGCCTACTTCCCATCCAATGCCTATATACGACCCTCCTTCCCTCTGCCCGAAATTCATGAACTCCTGCGTCCGGATATCCGCACGGTTTAATGTAGAGAGTGTGTGGAGGTTGCACGGCATTGAAGCGGCTGGAAGATATTTCTAACCTTCCCGACGAGAGCAAAAGATTTGTCCTTAATCTCATCGATATGGCCCTACGAGATTTTAAAGTAAAAAAGGCGCACCCCTCCTAAAATCAAAGAAGCCACAATGAGGACTGCGGCTTCTTTTGAACTACTAACTTTCTATGTGGCATTAAATAATATCTAAAAAATAGTCTTTTATTACTTCTCCATAATTATAGAACTCATCATATCGAAGTGCAATATCAATTTTAAGATTTTCTGTTTCATTATCCCTTAGTCCCAGTTCCATTCTCACAGCCCATTTAAATAGACTATTCTTGGGATTATTTTTATACGCCTTATTAAGTAGCCGGACTCCATCTCCCTCCGTAATTAAAGGTTCAAAATACCAGAAAGCGATACTTATCATCCACCCCATAATAAAATTAAAGTCCGCGTCATTGATATAAACACTCTGATAAATTTCTACATTTCTTATTAATATATTTCTTAAACTCGCTTCTGTAAAACTTTCACAATAGACTCCTTCAACTAATATATACCATAATATAAAGCTTTCCTTGATCAGCAATTCTTTGTCAAGCCTGTCCCGTAAGAGCTTTGCTTCTAAGTCAATAATTAAATCATTTAAATCAACTACTTCCATTTTGCTAATTTAAGGTATAAACGCTGTGCTTATTCGAGGAATTCCATTAACTACAGCCCCCCTAATTGTTACATCATGTCCATAAATATTAACTACTCTTTCAAAAACGCCTGAAGCAGGCAAACTTCCTGATTGCCCTAAAGATAAATATAAACGTCTTATAATATTGGCTTCACTACCTGCCATAGGTAATAATAATGACAAGTTGTGTTTTGAGGCTAAGATATGAGCCATATCATTTGCAACAGTAAAAGTTTTGGCAATCCCTTGCCTCACTTCTGCCAAACCAATATTGGCTGCTACATTAGTTATAGTTCCTGACAATCGCCCAGCAGGAATTGTTACCGCGAAATTGAGTGTTGCTTGGCCGACACTTTGTTGAACACCACGATGATCATGCCCGGTAAAAATGGTTGAACCCAAATCCACTCCTTTTGCTAAGGGATTAAACGAATTTATCGCATCCAGAATGTTGCCGAGTGTTTCGTTCTGATCGAATTTTTCAAACAGGGTTCTTTTATCCGTTGTTGCAGCCGTTTCGCCAGAAGAACCACTATTTATAGGATCGGCGGTACTTGTCGGGGCAGACCCGACGCTTCCACTTACATCCGGAGCGCCGCCTTGGGTGTCTGCAAGACCAGTTGTAACGGCAGTTGGCGTGCTAGGCAGAGGATTAAAAGGATGAGTAACAGTAACCGTAGGCAAAGTCGTAGTATCGTTAGCTAACCCCAAAGGATCATTCAATAAAATGGGATTGTCATTCGAAAACGAGTACGGACTGTAACTTTCATTGATATCACCCAAAGGATCTATTTGCCAGAGCCTTCCGATCTGGGGATCGTAGCCTCTATAATCTGTTTCGTATAGCTCTAACCCACTGCCATCGCTAAACTCTTTGTTCTGTAGCTCTGTCCCATCGTTGAACCGGTACTTATTCTCAGCGTATTGCGTCTTCAGTGTCTTATCGGAGATCCCCGCCATCGTCAACCCAAACGGGTAATAATGCGTTTCTTCCAGCATCGGCCCGCTATAAGTCGTTACACTTAGATTATCAAAGAACACATCCCACGAAGGGGTGGCATTACTCACATAAATATACAAATATCCGCTCTTTGTTATAGAAATTCCTTTATAACCCAACGGAGTCTGCAAACCCCCACCGGTGGCGGTACCGGACGGCCCTACCTGCAAGGCTCCGCTCTGGGGATAGCTGCTGACGTAATTAAACTGGTCATCCAGCAGGATCCAGTTCAGGTAGGCATTGGGCTTACCGGCCGTCGTAACGTCCTTTGAACTGATAAAACTACTTAGTCCCGCCGGCAGTGGGCTGGAACCACCCGTGAGGTCTGCCAGGGAGCCATGGACCCCGCCTGTCATCGATACGATCCCTGCCGCCAAAGAATTGATGATATCCGATGCGGATAAAGATTGCCCATTCGTTGCCGTGGACGCATTGTAATAATAATTGGCCCCAATGTCCACCTTATCCCCGCTCATGACCTTCAGAATAATGGCAGGCCCTACCTTCGGACCACTACCATTCACCCGGGCTACACTGTCGTTGGGATTCGTGACGCTATAATCGACCGGGTAACCGGGAGCGGAGGCACGGGGGTAATTAGTGGCCGGAATATTGTAGAACAGGGCATTTTCAGTAGCCCGGTAGGCCCCCTCCATCGTTGCCACGTATTGGGCCGTATCCTTTTGCTGGGTCAGCAGCACCCGGGTATTACCCAGGTGATCCTTTTCAAAGAAATCATGCTCAAAGCCATACCCGGTCGTCCCATTGGTATATTTATGGAAGGCCCAACGTGCCCGGCTCTCTTCTTCCCCCATGAATTGCAAGGTATCATTGACATAGACAAAGCCCGCCATATAGGTCGTGATCGTCGTCTTTACCGGAGTGCTGGTGCTATCCACCGTTGTTTTCACCAGTTTATTACCCGCCGCATCATAAATATAACTGATGTTCCCTTTGCCGTTGACGGGTATGGATTGCGGCAAGTTCAGGTAATTGTAGCTCATGTAATTGATGCCCTTATTATTATCCACCATCAGACTCCCATTGCCGTCATAGATATAATCCGTCGTCCCCTTGGTGGTCGGATTGTAATGAAAATCTCCCAGTTTCGAGTTTTGGTCGTCGGCGCTGTCCACAACACGTAAAAGCTTATTGCTCGCGCCGTTGTTCAGGTAGGAATAGATCAGCGAATCGATCGTGCCGGAGCCCCCTACTTTAAAGCCGACCTGCTTCATCGACCCGATATTGCCATTGGCATCATAGCTCAACC
>WNFI01442398.1_pt1 | contig 57268 bp, 61 predicted proteins | sample 5400471 | NCBI WGS metagenome assembly WNFI01 (sample SAMN13153348, study PRJNA577476) | soil metagenome | isolation source: 100 cm saprolite on Douglas fir-dominated hillslope | place: USA:California | collected 2013-09-17
CCTTGAGCAGGAACTCGGCGAGGCCGTGGATGTGATGCGCGCGGTCAAGGCGGCGCTCGATCCGGTCAACATCATGAACCCGGGCAAGATTTTCCGTAACGCACCCGTTGCGGCGGTGTTGCCGTCATGAATGCCTTCGCTCCGGCTCAGCCACCGACAGAGACCGCTGTTCCGTTGCTGGAGTTGCGCGGAATTTCAAAGGAATTTCCCGGTGTCAAGGCGCTCGATGATGTGTCGTTCGCGATCTGGCCCGGCGAAGTGCACATGCTGCTCGGCGAAAATGGCGCCGGCAAATCCAGCCTGATGAAGGTGCTGTGTGGCGCGTATCGCGCCGACAGCGGCGAGTTCTTTCATAATGGCCGCAAGGTCGAGATCGCATCGCCCGCGGATGCGCGCAAGCTTGGCATTGCCGTGATCTTTCAGGAGTTCTCGCTGGTCCCCTATCTCGACATCGGCCAGAACATTTTTCTCGGCCGCGAACCGAAGGGGCGGATTCCCGGGACAATCGATCGCGGCAAGGTTTTGCAGGACGCCAAGCGTTTGTTGCAGACCATCGGCTTTGAGATCGATCCGTCGATCCCGGTTCATCAGCTCGGCGTTGCGCAGCAGCAGACGGTGGAGATCGCGAAGGCGTTAAGCCAGAATGCGCGCATTCTGGTGATGGACGAGCCGACTGCGGCGCTGTCGGATCGCGAAACCCAACCGCTGTTCGCCATGATCTCGAAGCTCAAGGCCGACGGCGTCGCCATCGTCTACATCTCGCACCGGATGGCGGAGGTTTTCGTGCTCGGCGATCGCATCACAGTTCTGCGGGACGGCCGGCACGTCGCCGAGGTCAAGCCGGATCAGTCGTCGCCCGACGATCTCATCCGGATGATGGTGGGACGCAACGTCGATACCAGCTACGCCCGCAATTTTATGGTGGAATCCGAGAAGATTGTTCTCGAAGTTATCAACTTGTCGGCCGCGAGCGGCATCGGCGACATTAATCTCAAAGTGAGGGCAGGGGAGATCGTCGGGCTCTGTGGCCTGGTCGGATCCGGACGCACTGAAGTGGCGCGCGCGATTTTCGGCGCCGACAAGACCACGCGACAATCTGGTGGTAGCGGCGTTGCGAAAACTGTTCCCCGCCGGCTTGTTCGGTCCCCCAAAGGCCAGGGAAACCAGCACCAATCTGGCCCGCCAGTTGCGGATTGCGACGCCATCGATCAGGCAAATGGTCGGTTTGCTGTCCGGCGGCAATCAACAGAAGGTCGTGATCGGTAAATGGCTGGCGGCGGGTGCCCGTGTGTTCATTTTCGACGAACCGACCCGGGGCATCGACGTCGGCGCCAAATCGGAAATATTTGCGCTGATCGACGACCTCGTCAGCAAGGGCGCGGCTGTGCTGATGATTTCATCCGAGCAATCGGAGATCGTGCATGTCTGCGACCGGGCCTATGTGATGCGGGAAGGCCGTATCGTCGGCGAACTGTCGCGCCAACAACTCTCGGAAGAAAACATCGTACGGCTGGGGATGCATCATGCATGACCTCGCCGCGGATTCGCCGCTGGTCCGGATCAGGCGCATCCCCGGCGTGGCGATGATGCTGGTGATCCTGATCCTCTGTTCGCGCTGAGCAGCCGGGACTTCCTGTCCCCGGCGAACATCTCCAACGTTCTGGTGCAGTCGACCGTTCTGCTGCTGCTGTCACTGCCGATGACGCTCATCATCATGACCGAGGGCCTCGATCTGTCGATGGGCGCGGTTCTCACCTTGACGTCGCTGATCGTGGCACTGGTGGTTCTGGCGACCGGATCGGTGCCGCTGGGACTGCTCGCAGCCTGCGCGGCGGGAACGGCATTCGGCATCATCAATGGCTGGCTGGTCGCCATCCTCGGCATTCCGCCCTTTGTCGCGACCCTGGGAACGCTCGGCATGGCGCAAGGCCTTTCGTTGGTTGTCAGCGACGGTCAGAGCGTGGTCGGCATGCCGCGCGCGATCAGGTATATCTATTCTGGAACGATGGCTGCAATACCGATTCCAATCCTGATCGCAATTGTCGCTTACGCGGTGTTGGCGGCGCGATGGCGGGATTGGCCGGCGTGCTGATGACCGCGCGCATGAACGCAGGCCATCCCACCGCGGGCCTCGGGCTGGAATTCGATGCCATCGCCGCGGTGGCGGTGGGTGGCACCTCGTTCGAGCGCGGCAACGGCTGGTTGCTGGGAACGCTACTCGGCGTTCTGACCATCGGCGTTCTGCGCAATGGCCTCAATCTGCTCGCCGTCCCCTCGTCGGTTCAGGTGTCCTGCGTCGGAATTCTCGTCATCCTGGCATTGTTCTTCGATGGACTGCGGAGCCGGCGATGACCGATGCAGCAAAGATCGGGCCGGCGCGGATCGGGGGCTTGCCGGTATCGGGCGACGTCCTGCAATTGTCCTACCGCCTTCTCGCCGCGCTGCTGATTTGCGTCGCGCTCTCGCTGCTGAGTGATTCGTTTCTCTCGCTCAACAATATCCTGAACGTGCTGCGGCAGGCGAGCCTGCTGTTCTTCATCGCAGCCGGACTTACTCTGGTTGTCCTTACCGCGGGCCTCGATCTGTCGATCGGCGCCAATGTCGGGTTGTCCGCCTGCCTTGCCGGTACGGTGATCCACGTCAGCGGATCGCCGGCGCTGGGGGTGCTGGTCGGCATCGTTACCGGCGCGGCGATCGGTCTCGCCAATGGACTGATGGTCACTTCGCTGCGCATCCCGTCATTCATCGCGACTTACGGCATGTTGTGGATCCTGCACGGCGTGGCCTACTGGTACATGGCGGGCGATACCATCCACGGCTTTCCTCCGGGCTTTCGCCAGTTGGGTAGCGGCTATTTTCTCGGGCTCCCGATTCCGGTCTATTTGCTGATCATCTTTCTGGCGATAGGCACGATCTTCGCGCACCGCACCATCTGGGGACAGGAAGTCTACGCGATCGGCGCCAATCCCGTCGCCGCGCGGCTCTCCGGCATCCCTGTCGCCCGCCGCCTGCTGCTGGTCTACACCATGTCCGGCATCATGGCGGGGCTGGCATCGATCATCTTTCTGGCGAGATTGAACTCGGCCGAGGCCGACATCGGCGAATCCCTGACGCTTCCAGCCATTGCGTCGGTGCTGATCGGAGGAACGTCGCTGTTCGGCGGCGTCGGCACGGTGTTCGGGACCTTCGTCGGCGCGTTGATCCTGACGCTGGTGCTGAACGGCATGAACCTGCTGTCGATCAGTGCGAGCTGGCAGCCGCTCGTCACTGGCGTGATCGTTATCGTTGCGGTCTGGCTCGACCGCGCCACAAGGCAACACACACTCTGATTATAAAAAAGTCGAAAAACACCAACGGAGGAAAATCATGAGAATTCTTGCTTCAGCCCTTGCGTTCGGCATGGCGACCGCGGTCTCGATCGGTGCGGCACGCGCTGATGGCGAGACCGTCGCCGTGTTCACGAAAAATCAGACCAATCCGTATTTTCAGGCCGTTCGCGTCGGGGCCGACGTGGCGGCCAAGTCCATGAACGCCAAGACGCTGCACTTCATCCCGACCAAGCCTGACAGCATTCCCGAACAGCTCAGCCAGATCGAGGACGTCGTCGTCAAGAAGCCGTCGGCCATCGTCTTCATTCCGGTGGACTACAAGGCGATGGTGCCGGGCGTCGAGAAAATCAACGATGCCAATATCCCAATGGTCAATGTCACCGACCGCTCATCGGGCGGGAAATTCATCGCCTTCGTGGGCGCCGACGATTACAGCCTTGGTCTGGAGACGGCGCGCTACATGCTGAAGGTGCTGGGCGGCAAAGGCAAGATCGTCATTCTCGAAGGCGTGAAGGGTTCGTTGACCAACGTCGATCGGGTGCGCGGCTTCAACGATGCCTTGAAGGAAAATCCGAATGCCAAGCTGGTGGCGTCGCAACCGGCAAACTACCAGCGCCTGCAGGCGTTGCAGGTGATGGAGAATCTGATGCAGTCGAACGCCGAGATTAACGGCGTGCTCGCCGCCAACGACGCCATGGCGGTCGGCGCCATCGAAGCGCTGGACGGCGCCAATCGCAAGGCCCAGGTCATTGGCATCAACGGCACCAAGGAAGCCGTCGATGCCATCAAGACCGGAAAATTGCTCGCCAGCGGCGACTACAACGGGTTCGTGCAGGGCTGCCTCGGCACCATGATCGCGATCCGGTCGCTGCGGAAGGAGCCGACCATTCCGGAAATCGTGCTGGCGCCGACCGTCATTACCAAGGACAACTATCAGCCCTATGATGTCGCGGTGGAAACCCGATCCTGTCCGAGCTGGGAAGAGGGATCGAAACTCGGCATGAAGCGCTGAACTTGAACTGAAGATCGAGGCCGGTCGTCCTATACTGGCCGTTGACGCAACGCGGACGCCGCTGGTCCGGCTTCCGTTCATCTCTATCCAAGCGAGGAAAATATCGTGCTGTTTGTTCTTCATGCCCTCGATCGGCCCGGAGCCTTGCCGAAGCGACTATCGAACTACGACGCTCACAAGGCGTTCCTCTCCGACACCACTGCGCATGGCGTCAGGATCGTGATGTCCGGGCCGCTGATCGCCGACGATGGCGAGACCATGATCGGCAGCCTGTTCCTGATCGAGGCGCCGGACCGCGCCGCGGTCGAGCGATTCAATGCGGCCGATCCGTTTTTCGCCGCGGATATCTGGGACAAGGTCACGATATCAGGCTTTATCCGACGGCAGGGATAGCGGCTCGCGACGGCAAGCCGGCGACTTGAACAGACGCGATCTTAAACCCGCGGCCGCAGCGACCGCTGCATGTCCATGGAATAGGTATAACGGCCTTCCGGATGGGTGGTGATGGTCACCTCGAACAGCTCTTCGCGCAGGCCGTAATAGCGGCGGACCATGGTCAGTGCAGGGGATGCGGGCCGCTGCCCTCACTCCAGCACCCTGTTCCTGAACGACGCATCGCCAAGAAAGCAAACCTCGTATTTGCCGAAAATACGGTAGCGATTCTGCGCAACCAGATTATAAACCGCGTCGCGCAGCGGTTTTGGCAATGCGCGCAAAGCGCGCACCCATTGCCAGCCCGGCAGATTGGACAACACCGTCAGCGCCGCGTCGGATTTAAAATACGCGACGCCGACATGAATGACGGCGTTGGTGTCGGGATCCGCGGGGTTGATGCCGAACGCCTGCGCCAGCCGCCGGCCATAGTAGGACTGAATCGCGGTGAACCGAAACCGGCACCCCACGTCGCGCGCCGCGACGAAGCGGATCCAGCGCGAGCAAAATATACAGACGCCGTCGTAAAGGATGACGTCATCATCCGGCCACCGTTTTGCCAAAGCCTGTTCCATCACCGGTTATCCGGCGTCAATAGAGCGACGATCATCAACACGATCGCCGGGCCGGTCTTGACCAGCGCGCCAAGCGGTTCGATCCACAGAGCCGGCGTCAGCAGCGCCGCGCCGATCATGTAGCCGAGCGATACTGCGATGCCGGCGAGCAGTCCCGCGGCACAGGTCCGGCGGAATGCGATCAGGCATCCGATGGTCATATCCGTCACGCTGCTGCCGACGGTGAAGGGGGCGACAAGCGATGGCGGGAAATGGTGCGCGCTCAAAATCGCCGCGGCGGCGTCATAAGATATCACCAGCGCGATAAAGCCGGACGCGATCCAGAACGCGGCGAGGCTCGCGATGGCCAGCGCCTTGATCAGAAACAGCCGCGCGAACCACTTGTCCTGAATGGTGGCGGTGCGGCTTCTGATGCGCGCATCGATCGTCGCCGGTTTGATGCCGGTTGCCGTCATCCACGGCGATGGATCGCCGCGGACGCCGCGGCGCAATTCGGCAATCGCGGTGCTGCGCATCGGTGGCGACCAGCCGAGCCGGCTTGCGAGATCGCCGAGCCTGGCGCCGATGTCCAGCATGAACGCCGGCAGCGCGATTCGCGATCCGGTCGCAGTATCGAACGACCAGCGGAACTGCTCGATCACCCGGCCAGGCGTGATCGGTCGAAGCTGCATCAGATCCCACGCCACGCCGCCGGCCGCCTGGTCCTGCAAATCATGGCGGGCGAGCCACGCAATGGTGCCGGCGATGTCCTCGACCGCAACCGGCTGAAACGGCGTTGCGCTCTCGGCGGCCGGAAGATCGATCGGAAATGCCGCCAGCGCCCGCACCATAGCGCTTCCGCCATAGGCCGACGGCGCAATGACAAAGCCGGGCCGCAGAATCGCGTAAGGCACGCCGGAAGCTTTGATCAGCCGCTCCGCTTCGCGCTTGGTTTTGCTGAAAGGGGTCCGGTCGTCGTCGCCGATTCCTGGAATCGAGATGTGAACCAGGAAAATGGTGCGGTCGCTCAGGCCAATCGCCTGCAACAGCCGTTCGACGAAATCGCGGTGCACGGCCCGGGTGTCGCTCCCGGGACCGTCCTGCAAAACGCCGAGGCAGTTGACGACGAGATCGATGTTGCCATCCCTGATCAGCCGCGCCAGCGATTCCGGGTCCATCGACAGAATAGGCCGTTCGAGATCGAACGAATTTGCCTTCTGCGATGCCGAAAACCGCCGGGCGACGCCCGTGACGTGAAAGCCCCGTGCGCGCAGATCGTCGGTCGCGAAACGGCCGATCAATCCGGAGGCGCCGAGCACGAGGATTCTGCGTGACAAGCGGTCTTCGCCCATAAAATCCCTGCTACAGCGACGGCTTGGCGATCATGAGCCAAAGGATGGTCATGACCGAGCCGAAGCCAGGAATGCCGAACATAAGCCAGCGGCGATACAGCATGAAATAGCGCGCCGGCAGCGGCGTATCGTGCGCCGCCGCCGTCCGCGCCAGATCGCGCATTTCGATCTGCATGAAGATCACCGGAATCCAGAACAGCCCGGCGACAACGTATAGGCCGAGCGAGGTCGCAAGCCATCGCTCGGTCAGTGTGGTCGCCGACATGATCATCAGCGCACCGCCGGTGATGGGTTGCAGAACCACGGCGCTTGCGGTGAACAGCATGTCGGCGATCACCACGGTCGCCGCCGTGCGCGCGATGAAAGCTTCGTCGCCGCTGCGATGCGCCATCAGCATGAAGAATGCGATGCCGGTTCCGGTACCGAGAATCACGACCGCGCCGAGCACGTGGAGATATTTGACGATGAAATAGAATGTCATCGCGATCTCGCAGGCTTCGGCATGGCCGCCTTCATCGCATTGTCCAGGGTCGGCCCATAGACCTCTTCGCCGCCATCGGCTTCCGCCAGCCAATGACCTTCGCTGCGAAACTCCGGCAACGCGCGAAAATCCACCTTGTCTCCGCCGGCCCGGAACGCGTCAGCCATTTGCCGGGACAGCGCCGGAGAAAAATAGCTGTCGTTGCGGGCCACCAGCCAGATCACCGGCACGCGCGCGGCTTTGCCGAATTCAGCCGCCGCCGTCATCAAGCCGCGGGGGGCGCAGACCTGGTCAGGGCCGTCATTGGTGTGGCCGCCGCGGCCTGGCGAAAATGCTATGATCGCGGCGACGCCTCCCGGGTTTTGACCGGCCAGCGCCAGCGCGCCCCATCCCCCGGCGGAGTGGCCGAGAATCACCGTTCCGCTTTGCCGGACGAAGGCTTGCTCGCGCATGAAGGTCAACGCGGCGGCAATGGAGCCGGCCGTCGCCTGTCCCGCACGCAGGTAATTGGCCTCGTCGCAGCCGCCCTGGTCCTCAAGATAGCGCCCGCCGGTCGCGCCGTGACCGGGCCGTTCCGGCACCAGCACCGCGAATCCGCGCGCCACCAGCCACGCCGCAAGCGCGCGGTATACCGGCTGCCGCATTTGCGCGCGACGCAAAAGGTTTTGCGTGGAGGCATGGGCGATGATTGCAAGCGGAAATGGTCCCTCGCCGGGCGGTCGAAACAGCAGAGCATGCGCCGCGGTGATTCGATCCGGCGACGGAACCAGCCATTGCTGGCTGCGATCCGGAGAGCCTTCGGGTGCTTGCGCACCGAGCCGCGTTTGCGCCTCGGCCCGCGCGATGAGGCTGCCCAGTCCAATCACGATGCAGAACAGCTTGAACAATTGCATTTTGGAGCAGTGTGGTGGTTCAGAGGTTCTCTTCATTTTGTCGCAAGTTCTTCCCAAGAGAATTTCTGAACCAAAACCACACTGGAATCAGAGGTTTCCTGTGTTCTTTCGAATCCGAAGTTCGCTCAAGAGGCTGCCGCAAGGTCGAGCGAATTTCGGATTGGGGACAATAGGCGCCGCAACGGTCAGCGAGGTCAGAATACCCGCGGCGAATCAAATCCGGAGCGTTTTCTGTCGACAAAAAGGCGATTCGCTTAGCCGGAAGTTGCCACCTCGGGTCGATACACCCGCAAAATGCGTGGCCGGGAGCCTTCCAGACCGTCTCCTGTCCTCTTTCGGCACACCCACGCGGCAAAACTGATGCACAAAATCCACACGTTAACTGATAATTAAGGATGGACCTTGAAGCCGACGCGCTGACTTGCTTTGATTGGATTCATGAGCACAACCCTTATCGAGGTTCGGCCGGCCAAAGCTGCGGATGCGTCCGCAGTCGCGTCCACCCATGACGAAGCTTGGCGCTCGGCCTATCAAGGGATCATTCCCGGCGCTGAACTCGAAAAGCTGATCAACCGCCGCGGCCCGCAATGGTGGGACAGCGCGATCCGCAAGGGCAGCCGCGTGAGCGTGCTGGTGTTCGGCGACAAGGTCGCGGGCTACGCCAATTACGGCCGAAACCGCGCACGAAGCCTGCATTTCGAGGGCGAGATTTATGAGTTGTATTTGCGCCCGGAATTTCAGGGTCTCGGCTTTGGCCGCCGGCTTTTCACCTCCGCAAAGCGCGACCTGGTGCAGAGCGGGCTGAAGAGCATGGTGATCTGGGCGCTCTCCGACAACGAGCCCGCCACCGAATTCTACCGCGCCCTGGGCGGCCGCATGGTCGCGCGATCCTCGGAGCGATTCGGTCCGAAGTCGCTGGACAAGGTCGCGTTCGCCTGGACCAACTGAGCCCGTCGTTACCGGTCGCGGCGCCCTTTATTCGTTCATCCAAGCCATGCGGAGTTCCCGATGCGCATCGACGCAATTTCGATAGGCGCCAACGCGCCACATGAGGTCAATGTCGTCATCGAAGTCCCGGTCGGCGGTGAGCCGATCAAATACGAAATGGACAAGGACGCCGGTACGCTGGTAGTCGACCGGTTTCTCTATACCGCTATGCGCTATCCGGGCAATTACGGCTTCATCCCCCATACGCTGTCGCAGGATGGCGATCCCTGCGATGTGCTGGTTGCGAATACCCGTGCCATCGTCCCGGGGGCGGTGATGAGCGTGCGGCCCGTCGGTGTGCTGCTGATGGAGGACGAAGCCGGCGGCGACGAGAAGATCATCGCGGTGCCGTCATCCAAACTGACCCAGCGCTACGACAAGGTGAAGACCTATAGCGATCTGCCGGAGATTACGCTGCATCAAATCCAGCATTTCTTCGAGCACTACAAGGACCTCGAAGCAGGCAAGTGGGTTAAGGTGCTGCGTTGGGGCGACGCGGAAGATGCGCATCGACTGATTCTGGAAGGGATCGCGCGCGCCAAGGCGTGAGCTCCGATCCGGCGCTCAGACACTTGGCGCCGGCAGGCCATGGATGGCGCAGGCGGCGCGCAGCGTATTGACCAGCAGGCACGCCACCGTCATCTGGCCGACGCCACCCGGCACTGGGGTGATGGCGCCCGCAACAGCCAATGCTTCCTGATAGGCGACGTCGCCGACCAGCCGGGTCTTGCCGTCCGCGCCGGACAGGCGGTTGATGCCAACGTCGATCACCGTCGCGCCCGGTTTGATCCAGTCGCGGCGCACCATTTCGGGCCTGCCGACCGCTGCGTAAACCAGGTCGGCGCGGGCGCAAAGCTGCGCAAGCTCGCGCGAGCGCGAATGCGCGATGGTCACCGTCGCGTTCTCGTTGAGCAGCAATTGTACCAGCGGCCGCCCGACCAGATTTGAGCGGCCTATGACGATAGCATTCATGCCTTCGAGCGACGCATGCACGCTTTTGGTCAGAATGATGCAGCCGAGCGGGGTGCAGGGCGCCAGTGCCGCCAATCCGCCCGCAAGGCGCCCGGCATTGTTCGGATGCAGTCCGTCGACATCCTTGGCGGGATCGATGGCGGCAATGATTGTTTCGGTGTCGAGCGATTTGGGCAGCGGCAATTGCACCAGAATGCCGTGGACGGCGGGATCGCGATTGAGCTTTGCAATCAGCGCCACCACATCATCCTGCGCGACGTCGGCCGGGAGCACGTGCTCGAACGACGCCATCCCGGCGGCCTGGGTCTGCTTGTGCTTGCTGCGGACATAGACCTCGCTGGCGGGATCGCTGCCGATCAGCACCACCGCCAGGCCCGGCGTGAGGCCATGCTCGCGCCGGACCCGCGAAACCTCGTCGGCAACACGAGCGCGAAGCTCGGCGGCAATGACTTTTCCATCGATAATCCGGGCGGTCATGCGGTCCTCTGGGGTTGGATTACTCGGGCCTTGCCGCGATCAGCTTGCGCAGTGCCTCGCCCAATTTTGCAGCATCGCCATCGACAGCAATCTGTTTGAGGCGGGATGTCGTTCCGGACAGCACCCGCACGTCGCGTTTCGATACGCCGAGCGCCTTCGCAAGCAACTCCGTCACCGCGCGGTTGGCTTCGCCGCCTTCGGCGATAGCGCGGACCCGCACCTTCACCACGGTGCGGCCATTGGCCAGCGTTTCAAGTCCGTCGATGTCGTCGCGTCCACCGCGCGGCGTCACGCGCAGCGCGACGCTGATGCCCTGGGTGGAATATCGCCAGGGATCCATGAGCGTTCCCGCCGTCGCGCGATCAGAATACGTTGGGATAGATGTAATAGGTGATCACCCGCTGGATGAGCATGATGATCAGGATCAGGATGATCGGCGAGATGTCGAGACCGCCGAGATTCGGCATCACCGAGCGAATCGGCGCCAAAAGCGGCTCCGTGATCCGGTACAGAAACTCCGCCACCGACGACACGAACTGGTTGCGCGTGTTGACGACGTTGAAGGCGATCAGCCAGGACAGGATCGCCGAGGCAATCAGCAGCCAGACATAGAGATCGAGCACGATAAGGACGATGTCGAGAATGGCACGCATGATTGGTTTGCTCGCGGGGGGGGGTCGTCGCGGATTGGACTGAGTGGTAAATATCGGTTCGGCCTCCTGCAAACAAGGGAAGTTCCCGGCAAAAGACGCGGAAAACCGCGATTTCTGTCGTTCTTGACTTGCCGTTGGCGGGGATTGTAAATGGCGGCGTTTGCTGCCCGGTCGCTTAAAGCGATCCGGTCGCGACGGGGCCATAGCTCAGCTGGGAGAGCGCGTCGTTCGCAATGACGAGGTCGGCGGTTCGATCCCGCCTGGCTCCACCAGCCTTCGCTGGCTTCGCCAGCTTCGGCTCGGCAAGCCGAAGAATCTCTCGTGGCGAAGCCAGCGAAGGCTGCCGCGGCGTAGCCCGCCGGGCGAAGACGGGCCCGCAGAAGTTTACTTCCTCTTCAGAGCATCAGCCGCCCGCGATCCTCTTGGTCGCGCGAGATAGTCGATGGTCTCCGGCCGCTCCCTGAGCCAGCCGGTCCAGCGTTTGAAGACTTTCGACATGCGATCAGGCTCGACCCCGAGTTGCGCCATCGCGACGCCGCCGTTCACCGATTCGCGATATTCGGCGATCAGGCCGTCGCGCACGATGAAGCGGCTCATGCCGTCGATCACGACGGATCGGCCCTTGAACTGCTCGATCTTCGAGGTGAAGCTCGACAGCGACCACGCATAACCCATGGCGCCATCGAACACCGGATCGAACATCTCCCAGCGATAATCGGCGGCGTCGCGGTGGAAAAGATCTTGCATCATATGCGCGATGTCGGCGCGGCCTTTATGAGCGCCGTAGATGTAGTCGTAATAAATCGCATCCTCGGTGAAATGATCGGCGAAGCGCGCGCCGTCTCCGGATTCGGCGGAGCGGGTGAATTCATGCAGCAGCAGCGCGAAATCGTCGCCGGTCATGTCCGCCTCCCGTGCTGCACGCTGATCAGCGCGTCTGTTGCGCCGACAATATCACATCCGCAAAAACGGGAAGGGAGCTGCAAATCGACGCGGGGTTATTCCGCGGCTTCCGACATCGCACTATCCGTAACGGCGACAAGCGGCATGCGCGCCAGCCAGCCGTCGAGAAATTCTTTCAGCCAAGCGCGTTCGGAAACGTCATGGATCGCGCGATCGGTAAAGTGGTCGCGGCACGGCCGCGCGCCGGGCAATTCAAGGCGCGCGTGGCCACGCGTGGTCCAGCGATGCATCATCGCGTAGGGGACATCGGGATGAAACTGAAAGCCGAACGAATTGCCGGAGCGAAAGGCCTCCACCGGAAAGTCGGTTCCCTCCGCCAGCAGTTCGCTGCCAACCGGCAGATCGAATCCCTCGCGATGCCAGTGGTAGACGTGGTCCGGCCAATCTGCACAGATCGCACGGCCGGCGGCGGTAGGGCGGATCGGATAATATCCGATCTGGGCTCGGCCTTCCGGATGCGGCGCGACGCGTGCGCCCAGTTGCGCGGCCAGCATCTGGGCGCCCAGGCATATCCCGAGAAACGGCCGGTCTTCTCTCAGTGGCACCGCAATCCAGTCGATTTCCCGGCGGACGTAATCATCGGGATCGTTGGCACTCATCGGTCCGCCGAATATGACCGCTCCGGCATGGTCGTCCAGCGTCTCCGGAAGCGGGTCGCCGAAACGGGGGCGCCGGACGTCCAGCGGATGCCCGAGCAGCCTCAGCGCATTGCCGACCCGGCCCGGGGTCGACGTCTCCTGGTGCAGGACGATCAGCACCGGCCGCAAGTCCTTGATTGTGGGGCCTTTGATGATCGGGTCTTTGACGGTTGGGTTTTTGACGGTCAAAGGGAGATTCAGGACTGATGGGGCGAGCTCCCGCGGATGCGGCACGAGCCCGGTGTCGACTGCAGCCGGTTGAATCCGTGCCGATTTTCGTTCCTGGCAGCTCATAACAACGGAATCATGCCGTGCAGTCTCTTAATCCCGGAATAACAAATAACATAAGCAAATCGCGGGCCAAAAATATGGTCGGGCTCGCATGAGCGAATATTTTAGCGCCGCGGCAGCTGAAGACGGCCAACCGCCGCCAATACGAACCCCCGCGGAAACAATCGCAGCAGCAACGGCACCATCTTGATGCCGAGGCCGGGCAGCACTGCCCGTTTGCCGGCCATCAGGCCGCGATAACCGGCAAGAGCCACCTTCGAAGCCGGGACATTCAGAATCGCGGAATCCAGTCCCGGCTCGAAACCGGCCCGCGCCTGAAATTCGGACGGCACTGGGCCGGGGCACAGCGCCGTCACCCGCACCCCCCGGTGACCGAGCTCCTGGTGCAGCGCCTCGGTGAACGACAACACATAGGCCTTGGAGGCATAGTAGACCGCCATGCCCGGCCCAGGCAAATATCCGGCAACTGATCCGACATTGAGAATGCCGCCGCCACGCCGGATCAGGCTGTCGGAAAACCGCAATGACAAATCCGTCATGGTGCGGATGTTGAGATCGATGATGCCCAGTTGCTCGTCGCGATCGATTTCGATCGCCTGGCCAAACAGACCGAAGCCCGCATTGTTCACCACGAACTCAACCTCGACGCCTTCGGCGTCCAGGGCTGCGGCAATCCTGTCGCCGGCATCGCGCTGTCCGAGATCGCAAGGAATGACAATCGGCGCCGCTCCGCCGGCGGCAACGATCTCATCCGCCAGCGTCCTGAGACGATCGGCGCGACGCGCCACCAGCGCAACCCTGTGATCGTTCGCCGCGAAAACGCGTGCCAGTTCGGTGCCGATTCCCGCGGAGGCACCGGTTATCAACGTCACGGGTTCGGTCACGGTTCAATGCTCTTGAAATTATTTGCAGGATATGGGCGGTCAACGGTCGCAAGAGACCACAGGCCTTATGCGGGATGCAAGCCATCCGCAAGCCAATTGACCCATTCCCAGGCACTTCATGTCAGAATGAGCCCGGTCGACAACAGTTTGAGGTGTGTCGATTCCGCGCATCAGCGGCCGGGGCCGCCGACATTAATGTTTCTTTCATGTCTCTCGGCCGCACAAAGGCGCGGAATGCCTTCAAATGTCGTCCACCCAACAGGAGATTTCAGGTCGCGGCACCCGACGTCGCGGGGCGGCCGGCGACGCGATGCCTGAGATCGATGCGGTCGCGCGATGATACGCCGAGCAGGTCGGCTGCGCGCCAGACCACGTTTTCCTCGAACTCGCTAACCTTGCCGTCGGCATAAACCAGCTCCCACATCATCTCGACGATGCGAAGTCTGCCCTCTTCATTCACCGAACGCATGATGACGCTGGTGAAATGATAGAGATCGACCGCCTCGCCTTCGACCAGCGTAGCGGCCGCAATCAGCTTGTCCGCCGTGCCGGGATCAAGCCCGAACCGGCTTTCGAGCAGGCCGTGAAGTTTTTGCTTTTCAACGTCGGAGGGTTCGCCATCCAGAGATATGACATGAACGAGCAACGCCGTCGCCGCCAGACGATACCCGGTATCGTCAAACGACTGCTGTTCACGCGCTGCGGGGGAAACAACGTCGGCAATGAATTCGCGAAGTCGGTCCAGCATCAAACTCTCAACCATCGGTGTTGGGCATCCACGCGATATCTGTGCTTGATGTCAGCAAAATGCAACCGGTGCAATCCGCCCCGGTTCCCCAAAGTGCATTATCTTTCGGTAATCAGCGCATGAGCATCGAGTTGCGGCGATCCGGTCGCGTCACGGAATCTCGTAAACCAGCATCTTGTCGGCGATGCCGCGCAATGCAGCGTGCTTTTGAATAGGCGTGATCGCTTCCTTCTCAAGAATCGCGGTAACGGCAGGCGCACCGATGACCGGTCCGGTGACGTGTATAGCCTGCGAATTGGACAGGCCCTGAACCCGCGCGGCAATATTGACGGTCTGGCCGAAGTAATCCTGGCGTTCGTTGAGCATGACCGCGAGACAGGGACCCTCGTGGATTCCGATCTTGACCACCAGATCCTTGGTGCCGCGTTCGGCATTGAGCTTGTCCATCGCGGCCCGCATCCGCAGACCCGCGGCGAGCGCCTGTTCGGGTCTGATGAACGTCGCCATCACCGCATCGCCGATCGTCTTCACCACCGCGCCGGTTTCGGAAGAGATGATTTCCAGGAGCGCATGGAAATGCGCGCGCACCAGGTCGAACGCCGCAAGGTCGCCGACGCGTTCGTAGAGCGCGGTCGAACCCTTCAGGTCGGTGAACAGGAAGGTCAGCGAGGTGATCTTCAGCCGCTGGTCGATGTTGAGATTATCGGCCTTGAAGACGTCGCGGAAAGTCTGGTTGGTCAGCATGCGTTTGGCGGTGAGGAAGGGCTTGCGCTTGCCGATCAGATGATGGAGCGCATCGGCCGCGACAAATACCGACGGCAGCACGCGGACCTCGGTCTGATTGTCCAGCGACAGGCGCAAAGGACCGGGACGCAAGGTGATGTTGCCGGTCGGCGCCTGGACACGATTGTAGATCAGGGAAAGATGCTGACGATCCCTGGTCGGCTCACCCTGGACATCGATGAATTGCGCCGCATGCGTCACCGGTTCGAACACGATGATGAATTGCGGCGGCAACTGCAGCGACATCACCGCCTTCTCGTGCGGCGGCAGTTCGAGAGCGTCGAGCACTACCTCGTCCGACAGCGAGGCGAAGGATTCCTCGTTGAGATCAATGCCGGAACTCCAGAAAATCTGCCTGAAATAGTCCCAGATCGGCAGCGTGTTGGGGTCATGCGCGGCGATGCGCCTGACCCGGGGGCTGACTGTGAAGGCGACCTCGACCTGCTCGTCGACCGACGCCTCGTAGCCGCAGGCGCACAGTCCGCAATGATAGTCGTCGTGACGCAGCGATTTCAGGGTACTGTGGGCGTCGAGCACGCCGCCGCAACCCGGGCAGAGCACGTTCCAGCTGAGGTCGAACAGGCCAAGCCGGGAGGCGTGGAGGAAGCCGGAAATCACCCGCTCTTCGTTCAGGCCGGTCTTCGCCGCAAAGTCCAAGAGGTTGATGCGGTTGAGCTCGTGATCCTGACCCTCGAGGATGAGCCGCTCAATCGCTTCCGCCACCAGTGGATCGGCGGTTTGCTTCAGCACTGCGAACTGGGCCTGAACTTCACTCATGAATCCAAGTCTAAGGCAAATTGATGACGCCTCCAAGTGACGCGTCGGTGATGTATTCCGTTCGGCGGCGCACGATCCGGAACATCGGCGAGCGATCCGGCTGGGTCGTCACCACCCCGATCGGCATGACCGGTATTTTGTCGACCAATTCGACACGAAACGTGCCGACGATCCTGGCAAGCGCCAGCGTGGCTTCGACCAGCGCGAAATGCGCGCCAATGCACACCCGCGCGCCGACCCCGAACGGCAGGTAGGCGAATCGATCCGGCGGCGGTGGGCCGGGCATGAAGCGCTCCGGCATGAAGGCATCCGGGTCCTGCCAAAGCTTCTCGTGTCGATGCAGCAGCCACGGCGCAATCAGAATCACATCCTTAGGCGCGACCGGCCGGCCGGAAATGGCGTCCGGGCCGGCAGCGGCGCGCGCGATCAGGAACGCCGGCGGATAGAGTCGCATGGTTTCGTCGATCACGGCCCGGGTGAACTTCAGCTTTTCGACTTCGAGCGCGCCGTCTGCAGCGACGGTCCTGGCCTCCGCGGCCAGTTCCTCCTGCGTCGCGGGATCCAGTGCCAGAAGGTAAAGCGACCAGAACAGCGCGGTCGCAGTGGTCTCGTGGCCGGCAAGAATCATCGTCGCGACCTGATCGCCGAGTTGGTCGTCGGAGAATGCTTCGCCGGATTCCGGATCGCGGGCAGCCACCATCAGATCGAACAGATCGCGCGGCGGCGCGCCTTCGTTCTTGCCGGCGGTGCGGCGTTCAGCCATCAGCGTGGCGACGAAACGCGTCCACCGCTTGCGGAAGAATGCGCGTGAAATATCGGACCATTCCGAACGAAAACATGGTTCGTCCGGCAATCTCCAGCGTCATCCGCTGCATGATCCCGCGCAAATCGACCGGGGCCGCGCTCGTTGTCTGAAGCTCGGCAACGGTATCGTCGATCGCCGAGACCATGTGCGGCACCAGCGTTGCGACGGCGCGGGGCGTGAAGGCCGGCGCCAGCGTGCGGCGCTGGTGCTTCCACGCGCGTCCCTCGGCGAGCAGCAGGCCTTCACCCAGCATCGGCCGCAGTACCCGGATGCCGGCCGGCGTGCGAGTGTAGTTCTCGTAGTTGTCAACCAGCACGTGCCGGATCGCATCCGGCGTGTTGAGGATGAAGCTGGCATGGCCGAAAAACCAGCCGTGGACGATGTCCTCTTCGTAGGCGCGCTGCCCCCAGGTGCCGATCGCGCTCTTGCGCATCGCCGCCATGCGCCCGAACGGTCCCATGGTCTGGGAGGCGCGGGGCGGGCTCGGCGGCACCAACGGCCGGCGTGCGCCCGGCATGTCATAGACCTCGGCAATGCTCACTTGGGCCTCGCAATTTCGAATATCACTGCAACGCCATCGTTCAACCAAATGAAGTCGGAAATCCAGGCGCTATGAAGGCACCCTTGGCTACCGGAAAACAGCTAATACGTCAGCTCGGCGATCGAAATGCGGTTCTCCGCCGCATCGCGTGGAAATCCGAAATCTCCGCGTGGCGGCGACACGACCGCAACTGCACGCGTCGGCGGGTGCAAAGGGGCGTCCGGCGCGAAGGTGCGAGGTGTCCTACGAGCGCGGAAACGGCGAGCGGTAAAATGCGTGGTGGGGTGATCCTGCGGCGGTGAGGAGAGGATTTCTGACCACTGGAGAGCCAAGAAGTTCCAAAACGCATCACTTTGCAGGAATCAGTGGCCCCCACTAGAACGGATGCTGATTTCCAGCAGCGATGGAACGATGATGGTTGAAGCGCCGAAGCGATCCCTGTTTTCAGCCGATAGCGTTGCGGCCCCGCTGCGCCATTCCGTGTTCCGTCGAATCTGGCTTGCCAGCCTGCTGTCAAATCTCGGTTTATTGATTCAAGGGGTCGGCGCCGCCTGGGCGATGACGCAAATGACCTCGTCCGCCGACAAGGTCGCGCTGGTGCAGACCGCGCTGATGCTGCCGATCATGCTGATCTCGATGCCGGCCGGCGCCGTCGCCGACATGTATGACCGGCGCATCGTGGCCCTGGTCTCGCTCTCGATTGCGCTTATAGGCGCCACCGCATTATCGGTGCTGGCCTGGCTGGACATGGTCACGCCGGAAATCCTGCTCGGATTCTGCTTCATCGTCGGCAGCGGCATGGCGCTGTTCGGGCCCGCCTGGCAATCCTCGGTCAGCGAGCAGGTGCCCCCCGAGACCCTGCCATCGGCGGTCGCCCTGAACGGCATCAGCTATAACATCGCGCGAAGTTTTGGTCCCGCGATCGGCGGCATCGTGGTTGCGACCGCCGGCGCCGTCGCGGCATTCGCCGCCAATGCGCTGCTGTACATTCCGCTGTTCGTCGTGATGTTCCTGTGGACGCGCACCACCGAGCCGTCGCGACTGCCGCGGGAGCGGCTCAGCCGGGCGATCGTCTCGGGGGTGCGCTATATCGCCAACTCGCCGTCGATCCGCATCGTGCTGGTGCGGACGCTGGTGACCGGCGTGCTCGGCGGCTCGGTGTCGGCGCTGATGCCGCTGGTCGCGCGCGATCTGTTGCACGGCGCCGCGCAAACCTACGGTATCATGCTCGGTGCATTCGGCATGGGTGCGGTGATCGGCGCGCTGAACATCGCCGAAATACGCAAACGGATGAGCGGCGAGGCCGCTGTGCGAGCCTGCGCGCTGTCCATGGGAGGCGCCATAGCGGCGGTGGCGCTAAGCCGGGAGCCGGTACTGACGGCGGCGGCGCTGGTGGTCGCCGGCGCGGTGTGGATGCTGGCGATCGCCCTGTTCAACATCGGCGTGCAGCTCTCCGCCCCGCGCTGGGTCGCGGGCCGCTCGCTGGCGGCATTCCAGGCGTCGATTGCCGGTGGCATCGCGATAGGAAGCTGGGGCTGGGGACGGCTGACCGACGTGGCGGGGGTCGAAACCGCGCTGCTGGTTTCCGCCGCCCTGATGTTCGCTTCGCCGCTGCTCGGCCTGTGGCTGCGAATGCCGCGGGTGGGGGCCCGCAACGAAGATGCGGAGGTGCTCGCCGACCCCGAGGTGCGGCTCTCGCTGACCGGGCGAAGCGGGCCGCTGGTGGTCGAGATCGAATATCGGGTCGACCAGGAAAACGCCCGCGCCTTCCACAATGTGATGCAGGAGGTGCAGCTCAGCCGCCAGCGCAATGGCGCCTATGGCTGGTCGATCGCCCGCGATATCGCCGACCCGGAATTGTGGACCGAGCGCTATCATTGCCCGACCTGGCTCGACTATTTGCGCCAGCGCAACCGTTCGACCCAGTCCGAGCGCGCCCTGCATCAGCGCGCCATGGACTTTCACCTCGGCCCCGAACCGGTTCACGTCCGGCGGATGCTGGAGCGACCGTTCGGATCGGTGCGCTGGAGGGAAGATACGCCAGACCGCGCCGCCAGCGAGGTCCTGCCGGTCTCAACGGCGGCCGGCAGCAGCACCTGATTTTGTCGGTATTTGTATTATTGACCGTTATCGGTCAGGACCTTCGCGCAGGTCTTGCTGAGCGAGGCGCGGTGTTCCTTGAGGCACGCCAGAATCACCGAATCGCTGTCGTTCATATTGGATCGGCAATGGCGCGCAACGTCCCTGGCGCAGCCGGAGTCCTGCCTCGGCTGCCCATTTTGCGCCGATGCGACGGTAGCCATCAGGAGAAAAGGAATTATCAAAAGCCGGGTCATCGAATTCGTCGCTCCTCAGATTCGCTGCGCCTTATGGCATGAACCTCATAACGCTGCACGGCAACTAATGATGACATCGCGATAAAAGTGGGCAGATGGCTACGACGAGAGTCCAGGGCCGGCGAGACACCTGCTGCAGTGCGCGCTGCAGCATGGCGGGGATTAATGCTTGATTGTCATAGTTCGCCTAAGATTGGCGGTTAAGGGTATTGAATTGGCGCATCGAACGCGCGCATTTCGATATTTCAGTCGCCGCCCCGGCGCAGAATTGTTGGATTGAAAAATGCGGAATGTCGCCATCGTTGCGGTCGCCCTGCTGTTTTCAACAGGGAGCGCGTTTGGCCAGAACTCGGCCGTCGCGCCTTCGGCGAAGCCGGCCGCAGCGACGCCGATGGGAGCCGCAAGCGCGGCCTCCACCCCGCCCAAAGTGAGATCTGAAGCAAAAGCGGAAGCAAAACCGGCTCCTTCCACGCCGGATTCACGCTCCGCGGCGGCGCTGGCGCTTTCAAGCGAGCCGACCTTCGATGAAGGCACCGCCCAGCGCATCAGGGAGGCAGCGCTGAGCTACTCGGACCTCGCGGTGCGCGGCGGATGGCCGACAATTCCGGCGGATGCCAAATTTGCTTTCGGCGTTGCGGGTCCGCAGGACGATTTGCTGCGCGCCCGCCTGATCGTCAGCGGCGACCTTGCCGCCGACCAGGCAAGCGGGCCCTACGACGAGGTCCTGGCCGCCGGCGTGAAGCGCTTCCAGGCGCGGCATGGCCTTGCCGCCACGGGAATAGTGACGCCGCGGACGCTCGCCGCGCTCAACGTTCCGGTGCAGAAGCGGGTCCAGCAGCTGGAGGCGTCGCTTGAACGCGTCGTCAATATGGGTTTCGGGTTTGGGCAGCGTTATGTGGTCGTGAACATTCCCGCGGCCTATGCCGAAGCGATCGAAAACGACAAGGTGGTCCGGCGCTACCGCGTGATCGTGGGAAAAACCGAAAAACCCTCGCCGACGCTGACGGCCGAGATCACCAACGTCAATCTCAACCCCACCTGGACCGTTCCGGCTTCGATCGCCAAGAACGAGATCGCCGCCCATATGCGCAAGGATCCTAATTATCTCGCGCGTATGCACATGGAGTTGCTGGACGCGCACGATGGCGTGCTGGATCCTCACTCGGTCGACTGGTCCGCGACGCATACTCCCAGCTTCACGGTGCGGCAGGAATCCGGAGCCTGGAACGCGCTCGGCTCGGTGCGCATCGATATGCCGAACTCCTATTCGGTCTACATGCACGATACCAACCAGAAGAATCTGTTCAGCGATGATTATCGCTTCGACTCCCACGGCTGCGCACGCGTCGATAACGTCCGCGATCTCGCCGCATGGGTGCTGAAGGACCTGCCGAAATGGAATCGTCAGGAGATCGACCTGGTCATCGCCAGCGGCCAGCGCGAAGATATCCATCTGCCGAAGAAAATTCCCGTAGCCTGGATCTATCTGACCGGCTGGATGACCCGCGACCAGACCGTGCACTTCCGCAACGACATCTACGATCAGGACACGCAATTGCTGGAGGCGACGGCAGAGGAGCAGGCCTTCTTCAATCAGGCGAGCGGCCATCCGCTGGCCGGGCATCTCGCGCGATAGTTCGGTTCCGTGCAGCGGATGACGCGCTGACATGATCCCGCTTCAACTCCACAGGATCCTCCGCGTTGGGGTTCCCTCCCCCCTTGTGGGGGAGGGTAGGGAGGGGGGTAAGCAAGATGCGCTGGACTCGGAGACCCCCTCTCCACCTCTCCCCCACAAGGGGGGAGAGAGCCGGTCGTACGATGACGCGCTGGCAATATCCCGCTTCAACACCGCAGAGGTCCTGCGTGCGGCTCACGATTGTTCGTCGGGGGGCGCGCCGGACTCCAGTTTTTCGTGCAAAACCGCGTGCAGCAGCGAGCTGTGGACCTCGATTTTTCCGTTGTAGCTGATGAAGCCCAGTTTGCGGAACCGGTTCATGAAAAAGCTCACTCGCGATCGGGTAGTGCCGATCATCTCGGCCAGGGTTTCCTGGCTGATCTGCAGATGGATCGACTGCGGATTGCCTTCTTTGCCGAAATTCGCCAGCAGCAGCAGCAGGCGGGCCAGCCGCTTCTCGCTCGAGTTGAACAGATGGTCGATCAGGTCGGATTCGATCCGGCTGTTGCGGTTCAGCAAATACGACATGAACAGCTCGGAAAATTTCGGCTCGTCGTGAAGCGCCGACATCATCTCGTTCTTCTTGATCGAGGTGATGACGCTGTCTTCCATGGCGACCGTCGTCCCCATGCGGACTGGATGGTTGGTCAGACAACCCTCGCCGAAGAACTGCCCGGCTTCCAGAATTCCAACGATGGCTTCCTTGCCCTGGCTGGAGATGACAATCAGCTTGACCCTTCCTTCCTGGATATAGAAGACGGAATCGGCCGCGTCGCCCTGAGAGAAAATGCGCTCGTTCTTGCGATATTTCTGGATCGATTTGCCGGTCCCCACTTTCGCAAGGAAGGCTTTCGGATCAAACGGATCCTCATCGACCTTGCTCACGGAAGTCTCCTTCACGTCGATCACGATATGCGGGGCGCAACAGCCCGCGAACCCGCAGATCATATTGGCCCAACTTGGCTGTGTCCGATACCGGACAATTGTTCAAGGCCAATCACAACCCTGGGATGCTCCTTCGCAAGGCGGTCGGCTGACACCCTTTTTCCCGCGAGGGTATCTTAATGCCCTCTCCCCAATCCTGTGATTCCGAAGCGGCAATTTTGAAATGTCGTTGGAACTCAGGAAATTACTCTCGACTCTCGGCGCCACAGGATCAGCCTCTCCTCATCATTAACGGACGCTTTCCATGTTTGATCTAAAACGCAATGAGCGGAGCTTCGAGATGGAGCGAGGCTGCAGTCAGTTGCGAGGAACAAAATGCGGATTGTTGCAGGATTGCTCATCGCCGGCACGGTTTCGGTGTGCGCTGCCGGTGCGCTGTGGATGCGGACCGCGGCTTCGCCATCCGCCGATGGGATCCAACAATCCGCGGCTGCGCGGGTTCCGTCGCCAGAGCTGGCGCCCGCGACAGACGCATTGGCGGATGTCACCGGATCGGTTCCCGAGCCCAAGCCGGTTCCATCCTTGGTCAAACCGGCGTGTTCGAACCCCAATGCGCTCGGCATCGCCCGCATTGTGGAAATCGACACCACGGGTGGACCGGGTTTCGGTTTCCAACATTTCAAGCAGCTCGATTTCCTGAACGACAAGGAAGTCGTGCTGACGTTCGACGACGGCCCGTGGCCGGTCAACACTCCGGCGGTGCTCAAGGCGCTTGCCGACGAATGCACGACGGGAATCTTCTTTCCGATCGGCAAACACGCGACCTATTACCCTGAAATTCTGAGGCAAGTTGCCGCGGCCGGACACAGCGTCGGCAGCCACACCTGGTCGCATGCTAACCTCAACAAGAAGTCGCTCAACGAGCAGCAAGGCAGGGACGAAATAGAAAAGGGATTTAGCGCGGTACGCCTGGCGCTGGGCGCGCCGCCGTCGAGCTTCTTTCGGTTTCCCGAGCTACAGCACCCTCCGGCGATGGTGACCTATCTCGGCACGCGCAATGTCGCGATATTTTCCTGCGATCTCGATTCCTTCGACTTTCGCTCGCGTAACCCCGAGCAGATTGTCGAGACCGTCATGACCAAACTGAACAAGCAGGGTAAGGGCATCATCCTGATGCACGATTTCCAGAAGCACACCGGCGAAGCGCTGCCGGCATTGCTCAGCCGGTTGAAGGCCGGCGGTTACAAGGTCGTTGCGATGAGGGCCAAAGCGCCGCTTGAGACCCTCGCGAAATATGACGAAGAGCTTCTCAAGAACGTCAAGGTGCCGACCGTCAGCTCGCGCCCCGTTTCCAGCGTGGTGCAGACCGTGTCGGCGTCGAAATAGATGCATCGCTGACGAGCGATCAGGCGCCACGCCGCAACAACCAAATTGCGCAGCAATGCGGTGCGCCATTCCCCGTAAAATACAAGCTCATATGTAACTGAAATCGCTACAAAATATCTGATTTGGGTCGCGATTTCGATCGGTCGATGGGATGTTCGGGTGATTAAGCCCGAAGCGTCCAGGAGCCGGTAGCTCGGAAGCTCGGGGGACCAGGCTGGAAAAAGCCGCGAAGTCGTAGCCGTTTCTAGACTTCGCCGCCCGAACGATCCATCTTCCCCCGGCTCCAACGGGTGCGAGAGCTCAAAATTTTATGGCAGCTTCGGGCTGCGTCGGGTGGTCAGTAACCTTCAGGCGCGCCGGTTTCAGGTTGCGCGAACAAGGGCAGGAAAATGGCGGCGCGAATCTCACTCCGGCATCTTAGATGCTTTGTTGCGGTTGCCGAAACCGGATCTTTTACGCTTGCCGCTGGCCGCTTATTCCAGACCCAGTCGTCGTTGACCGCAACCATTCAACAGCTCGAGGTCTCCGCTGGCCTGAAGCTCTTTGACCGAACCACCCGTCGTGTCGAGCTGACGCGAGATGCAGCTTGGTTCAAAGGGGTCGCTGACCGGGTTCTGCGGGAATTTGACAATGCAATCGGAGATCTGCAAGCCGTTGCCAGGAGCCAGCAAGGGCACATCCGCATCGCTGCGGCACCTTCCTTGATGACGCATGTTCTCGGGCCCACGCTGGCTTCGTTCCGGCAGTCTTATCCCGGCATCAGTATTTCCGTCACGGACGGAGGGTCCGACAAGATCGAGCGCGCCATCCTCAATGGCGAAATGGACTTTGGAATTGCCAGCACGCTGAATAATTTTCCCGATCTGGATTACGTTCCGATCCTGTCCGATCCCTATGGCGTGGTTTACCCGGCCGATCACCCTATTGCGGAGTTGAAGAGAGATCTAACGTGGAAGGATCTGGAGTCGTATGATTACATCGGTTTGACCGGTGATACCGGCATCGGCGCGCTGCTGGACAAAAATCCGGAACTTGGATTGCAGGGCAGAGCTGCGGCATCCGACCGCGCTTCGAGCACGACATCGCTACATGCTCTTTTGACTTTGGGGGGGAAGCTGTCGGTGCTTCCAGCACTCGCCGCAAACTCCGCTCCGTTGTCTGAATTTGAGTTTCGCTTGCTGCATGACCCTCGGATTACACGTGAGGTGTGCCTGATTACCCGCCATCAACGCTCATTTTCCCCCAACACCCAGAGAATCCTTGAAGTGCTGCTGGCGACCATCAAAAATTCCGACCATCTTTATGGAGCGAAGGCGATTTAGAGAGCGCGATCGTTCGAAATTGAATCACGATCGTACTCTAGGTTTTTGCGGCTACAATGTCCGCCTTTCCTTGGCGTAACGCACCAGCGCCACGAAGCGATAGAAGCCGTGGACGAACTTGCCATAGGGCATGGTGATGAACAGCGCGAATACGATGCCGATGTGCACCGCCAGCAGCAAGCCCATCGCCGGGGTTGCGCGCAGCAGCAACAGCGCCATGCCGGTGAGGCTGGTCATGAGCAGCATCACAAGAAATCCGACATCCATGCCGTAGTTCTGGCGGTCTTGCAGGATCGGATCGCGGCGCAGCTTCTCGCGCAGCAGCTCGATCGGGCCGATCATCAGGCCAATGCCGCCGAGCGTGCCCAGCACCACCGGCAGATCGTACCAGGGATAGGGTGCGTCCATGCGGAGCAAGTAATGATTTGCGGTGGCCGCCGATGTCGAGGCGAAGCACAGCATGAAACCGTAGAAGGTGAAGTGATGATACAGCCGGCGATGATCGGTTGGCTTTTCGTCCTCATTCATGCAGCCGACCCCGCCGCCGTCGAGATAGCGCAGCGTTGAGGCGTCCTTGATCGCCTGCCAGAGCGAGGTGCCCTGGGTCAGCGTGCCGGCCGGCTCGCCGATGTCACGCCAGAAGTTGCGTACGCCCATCAAGATCGCGACGATCGCGTAGAGGAAGGCGACGCCGAACAGCGCCGCCATCGTGTTGTGCGGCATCAATCGGTAGAACGAGCCCGGCCCGCTCTGCGCGCCGAACAGCACCTTGGGGTCGCTGAACACGACAAAGCCGATGATGAAGGCGGCGACGCTCAGCGCCGCGACGATGCTGATCACCAGCCCGTTGCGCTGAAAGCTGCCAGACAGGAACCGCGGCCACGCATAGGCTTCGTAGGATTCGGTGCGGACCCGGGCAAGCACCTTTGGCACATTGACGTTGAATTCATGCGGCGGCGAGAACTGGCAGTCGTAATAGCAGGCGCCGCAGCCGTGGCAGAGATTGGCGAGGTAGTTAAGGTCGCCGTCCGAAAACGCGCGGCGCATTTCCATTGCCGGAAACACCGCGCAGATGCCCTCGCAATAGCGGCAGGAATTGCAGACCGTCATCAGCCGGTCGGTTTCGGTTAGAGCATTAGTTGCGTGCATATTTGGCGGCTCCTCGTCCCGCGGCGCGCCCGAATACGCTGCTGATGGTCATGCCGATCCCGGCCGCATAGCCCTGGCCCAGCACATTGCCGGCCATGATTTCGCCGGCCGCAAACATGTTCACCGCCTGGCGTCCGTCCGTCATGATCATGCGGGCTTCCTTGTTCACTTTGACGCCGAGATAGGTGAAGGTGATGCCGGGCCGCACCGGATAAGCATAGAACGGCCCGACCTCGATCCGCCGCGCCCAATGCGTCTTCGGCGGCGTCAGGCCCGCAGTCTGGCAGTCGTCGGGATTGTGCGGATCGAAGGTTCCGGGCTGCACCGCGTTGTTGAAGGTGTTTACGGTCTTCGACAATTTTGCCGGATCGAGTTCGAGCCGCGTGGCGAGTTCTTCGATGCTGTCCGCCTTGGTCGGCGGAAAAAGCGACGGCATGAACAGCTCGAGCGATCGCGCGTCGAAGATGATGTAGGCAATCTGGTCGGGCTGCGCGGCCACCAGGCGTCCCCAGATCGCGTAGCGCTTCGGCCAGATGTCCTCGCCCTCGTCGTAGAAGCGTTCGCATCTGTTATTGACGACGATGCCGTAGATCACGCAGTCCAGCCGCGTGATGATGCCGCCGTCGAACTTTGGCGCGCGGGCGTCGATCGCCACCGCGTGGCATTGCGTAACATCGCCGATCTGCGCCACCTGATGATCGATCAGCATCCGCAAGATCGTGCCGCGATTATACGGCGAGCCGCGGATGAGAAAGTTCTCGGCGATCTCGCCCCAGCCTTCCTTCAGCCAGTCGATGTTGGCCTCGAAACCGCCGGAGGCCGCCACCAGCGCCGCTGCGCGGACGCTGCTCGTTCCCGCCGCTTCCTGCACGGTGGCCGACAGGAACATGCCATCCTCGATCTCGAGTTCAGTGACTTCGGCGTCGTACCGAATCTCAACGCCGAGTTTTTCAGCGGTGAGATACAGCGCGTTCAGCATGGCGCGGCCGCCGCCGAGGAAGAACGAATTGGTGCGGCCGAGCGACAGCGTACCGCCGAGCGAGGGCTGGAAGCGCACGCCCTGGTCGACGATCCAGGTCAGCATGCCCTTGGATTCGGCGATCATGGTGCGCGCCAGTTCCTCGTCGGTATGCCCTTGCGTGACGCGCTTCAGATCTTCCCAAAACTCGTCTTCGGTATAGGGGCCGGTCAAAATCTCCGTGGCGCTGTCGTGCGCGCAGCGCATGTTGCGGGTGTGCCGCGTATTGCCGCCGCGATAGAAATGCGGCGCGGCCTCCAGCACCAGCACGCTTGCGCCGGATCGCCGCGCGCTGATCGCCGCGCACAGCGCGGCATTGCCGCCGCCGATCACCAGCACGTCGTAGCGTTGTTCCGGATCGAGTAACTGCATCGGACGAGGGCCGGCTGCTGGTCGCTAGATCGCTGCAACGACAAGAATCTCGACGCGGCAGTTAGGATTATTCATTTCCACCTTGCCACAGCATCGCGTGGGGGGTTTTCCCTCCACCACCCAGGCGTCCCAGACGGCGTTCATTGCCGCGAGATCCTCGATCGTGCGCAGCCAGATCTGCGCGGTCAGGACCCGGCTCTTGTCGGTACCGGCCAGCTTCAGAAGATCGTCGATCTTGGCGAGCACTTGCTGGGTCTGCACTGTCACGTCTTGCGACATGTCATCGGGGACCTGACCCGCGGTGTAGACCAGTCCGTTGTGAACCACGGCGCGGCTGCGGCGGGCATTCTGGTCGATGTGGGCAATATCAGTCATCGCGAAACGCTTCCTTTTTTTGTGGGTTTGGATGCGACTGGCCGCGGGCCGTAGCCCCCGCCGCCGGCCGTTTCCATCAGAATTCGGTCGCCCGCCCTGAGGACGCGGGGCGCCGTCGGATCGGTCTTCTCGCCGTTGATGACAAGCTGGCCCGGCTTTCCACTGCCGCCGCCGGCCAGGCCCGCAGTCGGACTCTTCAACTGGGTCATCAGGAACGATGCGGTCACTTCAGACGCGTCAGGCAGCATTTCAAACTCGAAGCTGATGCCGCAGCCGCCGGCGTGGTGCCCTTCGCCGCCGCTGCCAAGACGGATTTCACGCCGCAGCACGCGAATCGGCGCTAGCGTTTCCATCATTTCGACGGGCGTGTTGCCGAGATTAGCCGGGAAGCTCAGCGCCGAGAAACCAGGACGCCGGGAGGTTGCGCCTTGGCCGGCATTGAGGAAATTCACCACCGCAAAGCGCTTCTTGCGATATTCACCGGACATCGTCATCGACGAGTTGGGCGATCCCGACGCCCAGACCTTGTTGGGCAGCACGCCGGCTAGTGCCTTGAATACGGCCGCAGGCAATAGATGGCCGATGGCGCTGCGGCCGCCGGATGCGGCCGGGTAGGTGGGATTCAACAACGAGCCCGCCGGCGCGCTGGTCGAAATCGGCAGGAAGCTGCCCTCGTTGTTCGGGATGTCCGGGCACAGCAGCGCCTTCAGGCCGTAGACGGTGTAGGCGAAGGTATAGATGGGCACTACATTCAAGGCATGCGGCAATTGCGGACTGGTGCCGGTATAGTCGATGTCGATCTGTTCGCCCCGGACGGTCAGCTCGCACTCGATGCGGATCGGCTCGTCGAAGCCGTCATGCTGGACCGAGGAGCGATAGACGCCGTCAGGGATCGCCCGGATCGCTTCGCGCATGGCGTTTTCCGAACGCATCCGCACTTCCGCACCAAGATGGTCGAGATTGACGGTTTCGAGCAGGCCTTGCAACCGCTCTCCCATGGTTCGGCACCCGGAGATTTGCGCATAAATGTCGCCCATGCCCTGCTCGGGCACGCGGACGTTCTGTGCAATGATTTCGATCAGGATCTCGTTCGGTTGTCCCGCATCGAACAACTTCATCAGCGGAATTTGCAGTCCTTCTTCGTAGATCTCGCGGCTGCTGTTGCTGCGCAGCTTGCCGCCGATATCAGGCAGATGGGAAACCACCGCCGCGAATGCGATGAGCTTGCCCTTGTTGAAAATCGGCGTCGCCGTGGTCACGTCGTGAACGTGGCCGGATCCTTTCCACGGATCGTTGGTGATGAAGACGTCACCTGGCTTCATCGTCTCGGCGGGAAATTTCTTGAGGAAATGCCGCACCGTCGCCGGCAGGCAACCGATGAAGCCCGGCAGACTCATGGTGGATTGTGCGAGTGACCGGCCCTGCGCATCAGTCAGCACGATGGCGAAGTCGTTGCCGTCGCGGACCAGCGTGGAGAAACAGGTTCGCACGAAGGCGGCCGAGGCTTCATCGACGACGCTGATCAGGCGCTTCCAGAGGATCTCAAGTTCGATCGGATCGAATTTCGTGTTGCGCGCCGCCGACGCAACGGCGTCGGACGGGCGCGACTCCGTGAGACTGCTCTTCATGTCAGTCGAACTCCTTGATCGTGATGGAGACGGTGAGATCCGGGCGGATCGTAACGTCGGACGCCACCGCGACGACGATGGTTGATTCCCGCTCTTCCAGGATCAGCGGCCCCTGCAGCTGCGCACCCGGCGCCAGCGAATAGCGGTCGTGGACCCTGACCTCGGCATAATCGCCCCTGAGAGGCAGATAGATCTCGCGGGATGCCGATGCGGCGGGCCTGGTCTTGACCCGGTTGTCGCCCCATTCGAAGTGATGACCCTCGGTCGGTGCGCGGCCAACCAGACGCCAGGTGATCACCTGCGGCGCGGCGTTCGGCACCAGACGCCCGTAAAGTCTTTCATACTGCGCTTCGAAGGTCTCGAGCAGCAGCTTGCCAGTTGCGGTGTCGACGTCCTCGTAGGGAATCGAGATCGGCATCTCGGCACCTTGGCCGTAGTACCGCATCTCGGCACCGATCCGCCATTCCACGGCCTTTGCACCGGCCGCGGCAAGCTCGATTTCGCCTTCGCGCCGAAGCGATGTGAAATTCTGCGCGATCTGCGCCCAATCGACATCGGCAAGCAACTGGGGGCTAGACCACGCGCGATCGACGCGCTGCGGTGCTGCAAGCATGCCGAGGCAGGATCCGGCGCCGGCGGCGATCGGAATCAGCACGCGCGGGATATGCAGCTTGCGCGCCACCTCGACCGCGTGCAGCGGACCGGCACCGCCGGTTGCGACCATGGTGAAGTCTCGCGGATCGAGGCCGTTCTCGGCGATGTGGATGCGCGCGGCGCTCGCCATGTTCTCGTTGACGATGTTGCAGATGCCCCAGGCGGCCTCGACTGGCTTGACGTTCAGCGAAGCGGCCAGCCGAGCCATCGCCTGGTCTGCAGCCGGCACGTCAAGCTTCATTTCCCCGCCAAGGAAATTGGACGGGTTCAAATAGCCGAGCAGCAGATCCGCGTCGGTCACCGTGGGATCTTTACCGCCGCGTCCATAGCAAGCGGGCCCCGGGACCGAGCCGGATGATTCCGGGCCGATGTTGAGCAGACCGAGGCGATTGCAGTGGGCAATCGACCCGCCGCCGGCGCCAATCTCGATGAGCTCGATGCTGGGAATGAGGATGGGGAAGCCCGAACCGCGCTTGAAACGCACCACCCGGGCGCATTCGAAGCTGTGGGCAATGGGCGGCTCGCCGCCGACCGCGACGCATGCCTTCGCCGTGGTCCCACCCATGTCGAAGGCGAGCACTTGATCGACATCGTTCTGGCGCGCGGTATTGAGCGCCGAGATGACGCCCGCCGCGGGACCGGATTCGAGCAGCAGGATCGGCGATTCCGCGCCGGACTCGGCCGACGTGAACCCACCGCTCGACACCATCACCCGCAGCGGAATGCCGCTGCGAATCCTGGCGATGCGCGAGCCAAGTTCGCGCAGATAGGTCGCGACCAGCGGCTTGACATAGGCATTGGCGGCGACCGTCGAGGTTCGTTCGAATTCCTTGATTTCCCGGGCCAGATCCGACGACAGCGATATCGCGACTCCCGGCAGCGCCGCTTGCAGCCGTTCCGCCACCTTCTTCTCGTGGTCGGTATTGACGTAGGAATGCAACAGCGACACCGCGACGGAACCGATATCGAGGGATTTCAGCGTTGCGGCCATCCGTTCGATTTCGTCGTCGCTCAGGGGCACCACCACCGCCCCGGTGGCATCGAGCCGCTCGTCGAGTTCGACGCGGTCGCCGGCGGCGATCAGCTGCTGCGGCATCTCGATTTCCAGATCGTAGATGTCGTAACGCCATTCGCGGCCGATATCGAGAACGTCCCGCATGCCTTTGGTGACGACAAGAGCGGTTCTGGCGCCTTTGCGTTCGATCAGCGTGTTGGTGATCAGCGTGGTGCCGTGAACGACCTCTGCCAGTGGTGGCGCAACCGCACCCTCCGATGCATCGACCTGGCGGAGCAGATCCTCGATCACGGTGGAGACCGCTTCACCCGGGTCGTTGGGCGTGGTGGGCGATTTCGAAACCCAGATGCGCCCGCCCGGAGCGATGCTTGCCACCCCGTCCGTAAACGTACCTCCGATATCAACCGCGATGCGCAGGATGTCCTGGGGAATGAAAGGCTTGTTCATATCGGGTCATGCTCCGTGAGGTGGTGCCTCAATAGGCGATGGTGATCAGCCGTTTTTCGGTCATCTCGCCAATGGCATAGGCCGGGCCTTCGCGGCCGTAGCCGCTGTCTTTCACCCCACCGAACGGCATCACATCGATCCTGGCGCTGGAGGCCTCGTCGACATGCACGCCGCCGAAGCGAAGCGCGCGCGGCGTGTGAATGGTGAAGCCTATCCGGTTTTGGACGCCGTCCGCAGCCTGCATCGGGACGAGCTCGCCATTGAGGCGCTTTGCCTCCTCGGCCGAAAGCTCCAGCGTCTGGACACATCGGCGGACTTCGTTCTCGCCATCGGCACCCGTGAAACCAGTCTCGTCGCGCATCAGCGCAACCAGCGCCTCGATTCGCGCCTCCTCGATCCACGCGGCCTTCAACGGAATCCGGTATCGGTCATAGGGCTTTAGTTGCGAGGACTGAACGGCTGCAAGCGCGCCCCTGACGGCAAGCTCGACTTGTTCCGCTGAGGCAACCGCCATCTCGCCGAACATGGCGCCCCTGTATTTGTCGGTCAGGCGCTCGGTCGATGCTCCGTCGACCCAGCGCCCGTCGATCAGAAGTCGCGACATGAAGCCACCTTCCTGATTGCAGACATCACGGCTTGACGCCAAGACCCTGCATGAAGTTCAGCCGGATCTTGACCGGATCGCGCTCGGTGGTGCCGGCGGGCTTTTCGGCATCGATCCTGGCGGCAATGAACCATGGGCCATCCTCGCTCAGGGTCCGCTCGACCAGCGATTCGAAATGAGCTTCGTCGAACGCCCAATAGCTCTGCGCGATGCCCGCCCCTTTCGCCATCGCAACGAGATCCGTTCCCGACGATGTCAGCGTCTTCTGCGAGCCTGTGATCTGATAGAGGCCGTTGTCCCAAATGATGATGGCAAGGTTCTTGGAGGCCTCTGCGGCCACCGTTCCCAGCGCCCCGAGTTGCATGAGGATTGAGCCGTCGCCATCGAGCGCAAAGACCTTGCGCTGCGGCTGGGCGATCGCGACGCCCAGCGCGATCGGAGTTGCGAGGCCCATGCTGCCCAGCATGTAGAAATTCTGCGGGCGCTGACCGCTCGCCCAAAGATCGAAATTGCTGTTGCCGATGCCGCCGATGACGGCTTCTTCGGACTTCAGCTTGCCAGCCAGCAATCGCGTCAGAACCGATCGGTTCATAACGCTCGCTTCGTTGCGGCCGCTTTGCGTCTTGAGATCAGACATCGTTTTTCCCTTCAGGCCGCGCCGCGCTTGGTCAAAAGCGGAGACAGGATGATCGCCGCAGGAGCCTGGGTCGCAAACGCCTGCTTGACCATGCCGTCGACCACGAATTCGAGCTGGTCCATGTCCTGGATCGCGAAATGCTCAATGCCCAGCGACTGCAGCACGGGACGCATGGTGCGGCAGACGATCGCCTGGCCCTTCTGGAAATCGCCGAGCGTTCCGCGTTCTGAAATCATCATCAGAAATGGAATTTCATACGGGCAGATCAACGAGGCCAGCGCGTTCGGAATCGTCGCGAAGCCGCTGGTCTGCATCAACGCGATGCCGCGCCTGCCGGCCATATAGGCGCCGGCCACGATCGCCACGGCTTCTTCTTCCCGCGCCGGGCAAACCACCGTGAAATCCCGATCGGCGTGGACCAGATTGATAAACGGCGCCAGCACATTGTCCGGGACATAGGCGACGAGGCTGACATCGTTTGCCTTGAGAACGCGCGCGACGACTGCGTACCAGGTTTCGTTGGTTTGGCTGGTGGACATGCGCTTCACATCCCAATTCTATCTGGACGACCGGTGAGGCTCTCGACGGCTTCCGCCGCATGGCGGGAAGGTATCGAGCAGCGTGTGGGCAGGCCTTGCGTAGAAGCCGGAACGGACGCGCGCAAACAACTAATTCCTCTGAATTATTCGCCGCAAAAAATATATCGCACCACGTCAGCTGTCCGGCGTGGTCGTGAGATAGGCGCCGCGCCCGCTGGCAATCAGGGCGCCGGCTTCATCATGGATCTGCGCTTCGCAAACCGAGAACTGCCTGCCGAACTTGATGACGCGCCCCTTGGCGATGAGATCACCGCGCTTGGCGAGCCGGTGATAGTCGATCCGCATGTCGATCGTCGGCACCGGGCGTCCCATACGTTCGATCAGTGCGAAGTCGGCGGCGAAATCCACCAGTGCGGCCAGAATGCCGCCCTGGGTCTGGCCGACCGTCGGATTGGCAACCCACTCCTCGCGCCACGTCGCCTTGACGGTTATCTCGTCGTTTCCGAGTTCGAGAACCTGCAGGCCGAGCCAGCTCAGATACGGACTGCGCGCAATGATCGCCTGAACGTCCTCCACCTTCATCACAAGTTCTTTCTTGCGGCGGCGGGTGCGGTCTCGACCATTGCCGAGGCCCGCGAGACCAGTTCCTTGCGGTCGATCTTGCCGATCGCGTTCATCGGCAGCGATTTCAGGAACACGACGCGACGCGGATATTGATAGGGCGGCGCGTGCTTCAGCGCGTACGCCTTGACGTCCTCTTCGGAAAGATCCGAGCCGTCGCGCTTGACGACGAAGGCGTAAGGGATGCGGTACTTGATTTCGTCCGGGGCCGGCACGATCACGGCCTGCTCCACGTCGGCGTGCCGTTCGAGCATCACCTCGACTTCGCTCGGGTAGATATTGTGGCCGCTCGATACGAACATGTCGTCCGACCGTCCGATGAAATAGAACCAGCCGGTCGAATCGCGCCGCAGGATATCGCCGGTATCGAACCAGCCGTCCTTCAGGCGCTTCTGCATTTCCGCCGGATTGTTGTGATAGCCGTTCATCATGCCGGGACCTCGGACATGCAGCGTGCCGAAGTTCTCGTCGTCGCCGCCGACGAGGCGGAACTCATTGCCGGCGATCGGCCAGCCGATCGAATGCCGCGGCCGCGGCTCGCGTTGCGGGTGGCGGCCGAACAGCGCCGCACTGGCCTCGGTGATGCCGAAGATCTGCACGATGTCGGCCGCCGGAAATGTCTCGGCTACGGCGTCGATCAAGGTGTCGGTCGCGGGTGCGCCGCCCATCGTCGCCAGGCGCACGAACGAATAATCATTGCCGGCGAGAAGATCGCGCTGCTGCAACATCATCGCGAAGATGGTCGGCACGCCTGAAACCACCGTTGCCCGGTAGCGGTTGATGGCATCGATATAGCGTCGCGCGTCGAATTTGCGCATCAGCACGACGGTCGAACCGCCGACGAGCACGCACTTGATCGAATTCATCGCATGCTTGTGATACAGTGGCGCGGCAACGATCATGCGGTCGGACGGCGCGAAATCGCGGTCACGCGAGATGGTTTCTGCGACCCAGCTATGGGCGCTGTGGGAGAGAACCACGCCCTTCGGCCGGCCGGTCGATCCCGACGTGTACGGTTGAAACGCAACGGAATAGCGCTCCGGAACGAACGGCGTGAACGGGCCGGGACTTTTGAAGACCTGCAGTCCTGCCGCGCCATCGGCGTCGATATCGATCATTGCGGTGCCATCCGGCAGGTTGGCGCGCAGACTGGCTTCGCAGAACACCAGCTTGACGCCCGAATCGTCGAGAATCCAGCTGACGGTGTCCTTGGGAAGCAGCACGCCGATCGAGACCGGCACGACGCCGGCACGCATCGATCCGTAGAAAATCTCAAGGAATTCGACCCGGTTCGAACACAGGATGCCGACGCGATCGCCTGGCTTGAAGCCGCGCTCGACAAGGCCGCGGGCGACGGCGTCGCAGGACGCATGATAGGTCGGGTAATCGATCTCGCGCGGATTTTCCGGATCCCACAGATCAATAACCGCGAGACGCCGGTCGTGACGATGCTCGATGCCGAGGCAGCCGAGATTTTTGACAGGGGCGGTCATGGCTTGATGATCACCTTTCCGAAGATTTTACGATCTTCAAGCAGCCTGACGCCGTCACCGGCCTGCTCCAGAGGGAATACGGATTCGATCACCGGCTTGAGCCGGCCGGACGCAACGTGATCGAGGCAGACGACGATATCCTCGGGCACATAGGCGCGCGATCCGATGATCTCGGTTTCGCGATGCCACAGAAAACGCACGTCGATCTCGCACATATGACCCGCGGTCGATCCGCAGGTCAGGATGCGCCCGCCCACCGCCATGCAGCGCTGGGTCTGGATCCAGGTGTCGCCGCCGGTAAAATTGATGGCGACATCGACACCCTTCTTGCCGCTTGCCGCCCAGACCGCCTTGGAAAATTCCGGCGTCTCGACGTAGTTGATGATGTGGTCGGCGCCGAGTTCTTTCAGCTTGCGGCCCTTTTCCTCGCTGCTGGTGCAGGCGAAGACTTCCGCGCCCGCCATCTTGGCGAATTGCACGCAGGAGACGCCGACGCCGCCGCTGGCGCCGAGGATGAGGACTTTTTCGCCGGCCTTTAAATGACCGCGCGTGAACAGCATTCGATGCGACGTGCCATAGGCAATTGGCAAAGCGGCGGCGGCATCGAAATCGACGCCGTCGGGAATTTCGATCAGCTGCCGTTTGTCCACCGCGATGAATTCGCAAAGCCCGCCATTGCCGTGTTCGCCGAGCACGCCGCCTTCGGGAAATCGTGGGAAAAGCACCACGCGCTTGCCGACCCAGTCGGCCGAGACATTCTGTCCCACCTCGCGCACGATGCCGGCGACATCGCCACCGGGAATCCGCGGCATCGTCGTGCGCAGGTCCGGCATGCCGTGCATCACGAAGACGTCCATGTAGTTCAGACCGCAGGATCTTACTTCGACGAGCGCCTGGTCATCGGTCACAACGGGCTTGGGCCAGCGGTCGAGTTTCAGCTCCTCGATGCCGCCGTGTTTTTGCAGTGCGATTACTCTCATCGTCGATGTCGTGCTCATTCGATTTGCGCTTCGATCTGCCATGAAAAACCTGATGGCAGATCGATAAAGAGGCGCGGACACGCATACAAATCAATAAATTCTCTCGATTGATCTGTATGAACGATATATGGCAGCATCGCGCTCGATTCATTGTCGCGATGCTGCGGCGCGAGACGCATTCGACTGATTTAGATGCACACGGCACAAGTACTGTGCGGCGTTTGCTGCAAAAATTCGCAGACGGCATGCGTGTGTTGCGATCTATCACCTAATGGACATAATCCAACGGATTTAGTTATTTGCGATGATGAACCTCCCCACCTACGCTTTGGGCGTCTCGATTAAACAAGATGGATCCAGGCGGCATGTTCGCGGTCGCGTTTTGCTTGTTCGCTAACGCCGGCCGGCGCGCATCTGTCGTGCGACTGTGCCGCGTGCCGGCAGCGTTGGCGTTGGATGGATATCCGCATCCTCGTTTCACGTAGAAAATCGTAACCGTTGACTGGGAGAGCCTGAATGGACAACCGACGCATTGCGCAACAAGTGGTTCAGGGTTCGAGGCGCAACACGGCGTTCAACAAGCTGACGCGGCGCGATCTGCTGCGCGCCGGCGCCGGTGCAATGGGCGCGGCCGCGCTCGGCATGCCCTCGATCGCGCGGGCGCAAGCCAAGGACATCCCGTTCACGCTGGATTTTCGGATCTATGGCGGCAACAGCCCGTTCTTCTTCAGCGAGGAAAGCGGCATCAACAAGGAGTTGGGCTTCAGCATGAAGATCGACGGCTCGCCGGGCTCAGGCGAGGCCATTGGCAGGATCGCGTCCGGCAGCCACGCGTTCGGTTTCGCGGATGCATCAACGCTGGTCGAGTTCACGGCGCGAAATCCGGATGAAGCTCCCAAGATGATATTGGGCATTTTCGATCGGTTTCCGGCCTGCGTACTCAGCTTCAGCAAGAAACCGATCGATACGCTGAAAGATCTTGATGGCGCCCGTATCGGGATCGGTGCGGCCTCTGCGGCGACCAAGGTTCTGCCGGCCCTGCTCGCGCGCAGCAATATCGATCCGAAGAAGGTCAATTGGACGACCGTCGACGTCAAGCTGCGCGACAGCCTGCTGCTGCGCGGCACCATCGACGGCGTCATCGGCTTCGACTACACGTCGATCTTCAATCTGATCGACGCCGGCGCGAAGATGGAAGATCTTCACTTCCTGTATTTTTCGGATTTCGGCTTCAGCTTTCCCTCCAATGCCCTGATCGCAAGCCGGGCGATGGTCGAAAAGGAGCCTGACCTGTGCAGGCGCGTGGCGCTCGCCGCCACGCGGGCCTGGAAGGCGAGCGTCAAGGATCCTGCGGCGACTATCGCCACCGTCGTGAAGAGAGAGCCGTTGTTGCAGACCAAGGTTGAGGTCGCGCGACTCGAATGGGTGCTCAACAAGCACGTGCTGACCGAGAACGTTCGCGTGCATGGCCTGGGCAACCTGGATCCGGCACGTATGGCCGCCGGCATTGCCATCATCAAGGAGGGCTTCGGATTGGCTGCGGTGCCGGAGCTTTCGCAATATTACGACGACCGCTTCCTTCCTGACCTGTCAGAACGGAAGCTGGTCTGAACCATGGATTTATCCGAAGCTCATTTGTCCGAAGCGCACGAAGCTCATGCGAACCTGCAATATCCTCTGCCCGGGATAACGATGCCTGAATTTGTCAGCCTGCAGGATGTGTCGCTGAAATACGACGTCTCCGAGAGTACGCTTGCGCTCAGCGGAGCCACGATGTCGATAAAGCGCGGACAATTTGCTGCGGTGGTCGGCCCTTCGGGATGCGGCAAGTCGTCCCTGATGAAGCTGGTAACGGGCCTCAAGCGCGCCACCGGTGGCACCGTCTCGGTCGCCGGCAACAGGGTGAACGGGCCGTTGAAGATCGTCGGCATGGCATTCCAGAATCCGACGCTGTTGCCGTGGCGGCGGCTGCTTTCCAATCTGATGTTGCCACTGGAGATCGTTCAGCCGCATCGCGGGCGGTTGCGTGCGCATCGGGACGAGTATCTCGAAAAGGCGCGCGATCTCCTGCGCACCGTCGGCCTGGAGGAGTTCGAGGATCGCTATCCCTGGATGCTGTCCGGCGGCATGCAGCAGCGCGCCAATTTATGTCGATCGTTGATTCACGAACCCGAGCTGCTGATGCTCGACGAGCCGTTCGGCGCCCTCGACGCCTTCACCCGCGAGGAATTGTGGGGCGTGCTGCAATCGATCTGGATGACCAGGAAATTCACCACCATCCTGGTGACGCACGATCTTCGCGAGGCGGCCTATCTGGCGGATGTCATCTTCGTCATGAGCGCGCGTCCTGGCCGGGTGATTGCGACGCACCAGGTTGACCTGCCGCGGCCCCGCACCATCGAAACCACTTTCGATACGCATTTCATCGACATCGTTCACAAAATTCGCAACGAGATCGCGCAAGTTCGCAGCGAGGGAAAAGCTGCCGCCGCCCGAACCCTGAAGGCTGTCTGAGATGACATCGATCAATCGCCGCCGCCTGGAAATCGCAATTCCGTGGATCGTGATCAGCGCCCTGCTGCTGACGTGGCAGACCGTCGTCGTTGCTTTCGGCATCAAGCCGTTCGTGCTGCCGTCGCCAACCGCGATCTTCGCCGCGTTCGTCGAAAATCGCGGGCCGATCATGCAGCATGCGCTGTTCACGCTGACCAGCACCATGAGCGGCTTCGCCCTTGGCGTCGCGTTTGGCGTGACGCTGGGTGTGATCATCGGATCGTCGCGGCTGGTATATGTCGGGCTTTATCCGGTGCTGATCGGATTCAATTCGATCCCCAAGGTGGCGATCGTGCCGCTGCTTGTGCTCTGGCTCGGCATCGGCCAGCCCACCGCGGTCGCAACGGCATTCCTGCTGAGTTTCTTTCCCATCGCGGTCAACATTGCCACCGGCCTTGCGACCGTCGAGCCGGAACTGGAAGACGTGCTGCTGTCGCTCGGCGCGACAAAAGCTGACCTGCTGTTCAAGGTCGGGCTGCCGCGCGCAATGCCGTATTTCTTTGCCTCGCTCAAGGTCTCGATCACGCTGGCCTTTATCGGTGCCGTGATCGCCGAAACCATCGCCTCGAATGACGGGATTGGTTACCTGATGCTGCAGGCGTCGTCCCAGTTCCGCATTCCTTTGATGTTCGCCGGCGTCTTCGTCATCGCCATCATGGGCATCGTGACTTATCTTATCTTCGCGTTCATCGAGCGACGCATGACCGGATGGGCGACGCGCGGCCGCGACATCCAGGTCGCGTCCGGCGGATAGCGACTGATTAAGTGCGTTCCCTCTTGTGGGGAGGGTCGGCCGAGCGAAGCGGAGGCCGGGGTGGGGGGTCAGCGCGCGGTCTTTTCGTTATTCACCGCCACCCGACCGGCCTGTCGGTCGGCCTCCCCACAAGGGGGAGGGATAAGAAAGAAATGAGGTGGCGCCGCTCGTCAATTACCGAACGCGATCGCGGATTTCCTTTGCGGCAGATCCGATCGCCGCGACGATGCCTGCATAGCCGGTGCAACGGCAGATCTGTCCACTCAGCTGACTTCGAATGACGCTTTCGCTGGGGTCGGGATGGCGCGCGATGATATCGCGGGCCATCATCAGCATGCCCGGCGTGCAGAAGCCGCATTGCAGCGCGTGCTTTTCGTGGAAATGCCGACGAATGATGTCCATGGGTTCGGTCTTTCGCGTCCCCTCGATGGTCTCGATCGTGCGGCCATCGCACATCACTGCGAGCACGACGCAGGAGCGCACCACCATTCCGTCCAGCGATACCGTGCAGGCGCCGCAGGCGCCATGTTCGCAGCCGAGGTGGGTACCGGTCAGATTGCGGCGCTCGCGCAGGAAATCCGCAAGGCTTTCGCGCGGATCGATCTCTTGCGAAACGGCTTCACCGTTGATCGTCAAATGCGTGATGGTCACGAGTTCCTCGCTTCGGTGATGGCGCGCGACACCGTGGCGACGTGGCATCGCAACTGATAGGCATCCGCGTCCGGCACGATTTCGGCCAGATCATCGAGGATGACCGCGCGTAAATCGCCTGGATCCGGAATGCTGCGGTCCTGCGCATATTTGCTGACACGCGGCAGAATGCGTGCGTGCGACGCTGTGCCGGTCAGCGCTGCCCGGGGTGGAGCGTCGCCGGAAGCCTCGACGAACACCGCCATGGAGTCTGCGAAGGCGCCGCTCTTGCGGCTCACCTTGGAGGTTCCCCATCGCATCGATTTGCGGCGCGCGATGCGAAAGCCCAAAACGATCTCTGCGGGCAACAGGCTGGTCTCGTACGCGCCGCTGACGAAGTTTTGGGCCGTTTCCCAGCGCTGGCCATCCGGGCCTGCAATGCTGACCTCGGCGTCAAGCGCAATGAGACAGGCGGGCCAATCCGCCGAGGGATCGGCCAGCGCCATGCTGCCGCCGATCGTGCCGAGGTTACGGATGGCACGGTAGGCGATCTTGCTGGCGACGCGCGACATCAGGCCCGATGAGGGGTCCGGGATCTTGTCGTCTTCGATCGCTGCATGCGTGGTCGATGCGCCAATAAACACGTGGCGGCCGTCATCCCGGATCTCGCGAAGCTCCGGCAGACGTGAAACATCGACCAGCATGTCGATCATGGTCAGGCGCAGGCCCATCAGGATCAGCAGCGATTGCCCGCCGCAGATCGGCATGGCCGAGCCGTCGGCGGCTGCGAGCAAAGCAACGGCCTCGGCCACCGTACCCGGCCGGCTGTATTCGAACGCAGCGGATTTCATGCGGCGTCTCCCTTGGCGCGCGCGACGGCCTCGGAGACGCGGCGTGGTGTCATCGGGGTCTCGGTAAAGTTGGCGCCGATGGCCCGGAACGCATCCGACAGCGCGTTGGCAATCGTCGCGGGCGGGGCGATGGCGCCGCCTTCGCCCATGCCCTTGACGCCATGCTGGGTGTTGTGCGCCGGCGAAACGAAATGCCTGATCTCGATGCGCGGAATTTCCGGCGCGCATGGCATCATGTAATCGCCGAACGTCGTCGCCAGCGGCTCGCCCGCTGCGTCGTAAGGCGACTCTTCGTACAATGCCGTACCGATGCCCTGGGCGATGCCGCCAATGATCTGGCCGTCCACGATCATCGGGTTGATCATGGTGCCGCAATCCTCGGCGACCGCGTATTGCAGGATTTCGACCACCCCCGTTTCGGGGTCGGCGGCAACCACGGCGGCATGAACGCCATAGGAGAACACACCGCCGGAATCCGGCGGCTCGTAGGTCGCGGTAATTTCAAGGCCTGGCGTCACGTTTGTCGGCAGCATTTCCGGCCGGATGTTCGCGGCGCGGGCGATCGCGCTGAGAGGAATGCTGGCACCGCCGGCATGAACGGCGCCATCCCTGATCGAAGCGCTTTGCACCGGCGACTGCAGCAGATGTGCGCCGATCATGCGGAGCTTGTCGGCGAGCATCGAACAGGCCTTGGCGACGGCGCCGCCGGAAAACACGATGCTGCGCGAGGCAAAGGTGCCGAAGCCGAAGGGCGTTGCATTGGTGTCGCCGTGGCGGATCGAAATTTGCGACGGATCGATGCCGAGTTCATGCGCCGCGATCTGGGCGAGCGTCGTCTCCAGGCCCTGACCATGATTGAGAATGCCGACCATGATGTGCACCATTCCGTCCGGCAACATCCGTACGGTGGCGGATTCATAGCCGGGCACGACGCGTGATTTTCGCTTGGTCCACTCGATCGTGCCGTGTCCGCTTTGCTCGGTATAGACCGCAAAGCCGATGCCGATGCGGCGGCCGTCGCTTTCACCTTGCTTCTGCCGGGCGCGGATCGCCGGCAGATCGACCATATCGACGACGGCCTCGAGCGCGCCGGGATAGTCACCACCAAGCGGAGCCTTGTTGGTCGCGACGGTGTGGGTTTCGACGTGAAGGTGTTCGATTCGATATGGCCCGGGCAGGTTTCGCGCCGCCATGCTTGATTCCATGAACGGGCCGGACGGCCACAGCGAATAGGCGCCGGCATCGACGAACACCTCGCCCTTCAGGCCGAGGACGCGACCCGTCCGTTCCGCATAGAGCGTGAGATCGTAATAGTGTTCGCGGGCGTGGACGGACGCGATCAGATGCTCGCGCCGGTCTTCGATCCAGCGCACCGGATGGCCGCACTTCAATGCGATCGCGGCGACCGCGATCTCCTCCGGCATCAGCCTGTTCTTGCCGCCGAAGCCGCCCCCGACGTCGGGAGCGATGACCCGGAGCTTGTGCTCGGGCAAACCCAGCGTCTGGGCAATGCCGAGCCGCATCACATGCGGCCCCTGCGTCGCGGAATAGACGACAAGTTCGTCGAGCCGATGATCCCAATAGGCGAGCACACCGCGGGTCTCGAGCGGAGCGGTCGCCTGCCGATTCATCTTGAATTGGCGGCGTATCTGCACAGGCGCGTTGGCCACACTGGCAATATCGCCTTCCGCAATCGTGGCGTGAATGAACGCGTTGTCCGGCCACCCATCGAACAAGGTCGCGGTGCCAGGTTTGATCGCTTCCACGGCATCGATGACCACGGAAAGGCCTTCGACGTTGATCATCACCTGTTGCGCGAGGTCTTCCGCTTCGGCGCGGGTCGACGCCACGCAGGCCGCTACCGTCTGTCCGACAAATCGCACGCGGTCGCCGGCCAAAGGCGGATAAGGCACGGTGCGAAAGCTGGCCAGCTCCGGCCCTGCATCAAGGCAGTGAATGTCGCCGAGATCGGCAAACGTATAGATCTTGTGTTCGAACCCCTTCGGCTTGTCGATGCTCAGGACACGCGCATGCGCCGATTGGCTGCGAACGAAGGCGATGTCCTGCATGCCCGGGACGCGCACATCCGCGACGAAGGTGCTGGCACCCAGCAGGTGCCGGTTATCTTCCTTGCGCAACAGGCTGGCGCCGATCCAGCGTCCTGGACCGTCATGAGAGTTCATTTTGCGTTCCCCACGGCATCACAAAGCGCATCGGCGGGCCAATGCCAATAGCAAGAAAGCCAATAGCGAGCCAAGGCTTATAGCAAGGCAAATAGTAAGCATACTTATTAAAAATCGCCTGGCAAGGTCTTCGGCGCGTTGCCGCCATCGGTTACCGGGTCACTTTTTGATACGCAGGGGTGCGCGTCCGACATGGTTGCTGGCGCTGATGACCTGCCGCATCAGTGCAACAAAGGCCTTGCGGTCTTTCGACGCAAGCGGCTTGAGCAGGCGATCCTGTGCTTTTTTGGCACGACCGGCCGCTTTGCGGAGCAGCAAGGCACCTTCCTTGGTAAGGCTAAGCTGAATGAATCGACGGTCGCTTGGCGATGGATCCCGGGTCAAATACCCGCTTTTGGATAGCCGCGCCAGGACGTCGCCGGCATTGGCGCGATCCACGCCCAGCTCGGCTGCCAGCGCCGACTGGTCTATGCCCGGATTGGCCGCGACGATCATCAACGCGCCGTATTGAACCGGCGTGATCTCCAGGCTGGCCATTTCTTCCAGGAAGATCCCAACGCTGATCTGGTGGAGCCGCCGGACCAGAAAGCCCGGGCGAGACCACAACTCACTCGCCTTGCCGCTCATTCGCTCGATTCCCATACGTCAATATTCAACTGAGTTTGCGGCCTGCGAAGCTCAATGGATTCGCCACGTACCCACGGTGAGCCAATCCTGTTTCGGATCATGGTCACGCCAAACCAGCTGTAGCCTTGCTGATCTATAATGCAGCAGAGGCAAATCGGTTAGAGCATGATCCGGGAAAAGCGTGCCCTCGGACTTGATCCGAGGGTGGGTACCGGTTTTCCGAAAAGATCATGCTCAATCAAAAACGTGGAGCGCGATCGTGATTCAATCCAGAACGATCGCGCTCTCGTTGTCGAATGCGGCAATCATGCCGGGAGAGGGCCGAACGCGGGCGGCGGAACGCGACGTTTCGAAGCCGATTCGTAAGAAGACGCGACTTTGAGGATCACATCTTCCTTGCCGGGCTCGCATCGGAACACCAGGGAGAACGGCAGGCCGGGCGCGGCCAGCGCCGTCGGCACGTCGGACGGCGCCGAGACGTAGCGTTTGCCGTCTTCGCTCAATTTGAACACCGGATCGTAGGTGGTCGACACATAGCCCGCGGGGATGAGGACTTCCGTCAAACCGGCATTCGGTCCGCTCAGCGATTCCGGACTGAGGTTGCTCGGGAGATCGTACTGATGCGGATGGCCGATCAGCCCGGGCGCCCACGGCGTGTGCAGGCGCACCAGCGCGTCAAGCTTGTTCTCCAAAATCACCATCATGTCGGCACGACGCAGCAACTCCCGCAGCATGATGCGTTCGGTGACGCCCTGACGGCCATCGAGCTTGTTGCGCGGATCACTCACTTCTTCCCAATTCTTGAAGGCGGACCGCTGGTCGTCGCCCCAGAATTTCGATCGCGCATTGAGCGCCGCCCAATCGGCGAGCGTCTCTTCAAACCCGGCGGCCTTCCAGTCGGCAGCACGCCGCATCAGATATTGCGAGATGTGATAGCGGAAGGTATTCGACAATTGCTGGTTCTGAATGGTGCCAAGATCGAGGTTCGACGGCGGTGCGATCCGTCCCTCGGCCATCGCGACGCAATAATCGATCGGCTGCATCGTGCCGCTGCCAAAAGTCTTTCCGGGCAGGAATTCGGTCGGCACGATCGCAGCCGCGAACTCCTTGAACACCGGCTGGCCATCCTTGCCGAGCCGGAACATCAGGTCCGGCATGAACAGCGGAATGAGCTGGGCAAGCGCGCGGCGATAGTCGACTTTCATCACCTCCAGGTCGGGATCTCGGGTCCACAACGGGTCGGTCGACTCCACCAGCGTCGCGCCGAGCTTCTTACCGAGGATTTGCTTGATCTCGCGCGTCGCTGCCGAGACGATCGGCTCCTCGGTCTTTGACCCCTTCGGATAGACCATCGATTCGCGAATCACGCCGATCCGCATGCCGGCCAATACGCCCGGCGTGCCCGGCGTATTGACGTGGCTGGCATAGGGCGTGCTGAGCACCGACGAACGCGGCACTGCCGTGAACGGGTCGCGCGGATCATAGTAGCCTTCGACCGGATCTTTCAGCGCGTCGAGGATTTTTGCGCAGTCAACGATCGAGCGGGCGTGGATTCCACTGCGATCGCAATGGACGTCGGCGCCGATGGCGCCGCCATCGAAGCCGAGCATCGCCTTGTGCGGCAGAATCAGCGCCACCGAGTTGTGATTCGACGGACCACGGCAGGAGGCGCGGGTCTCCTCGCCGAGACTTGCCATCACCAGGTTGGTACTGACCGACAGCGCCGAACCGGAGCTGGAGCCGAGCGACGCCGCGCGCGTCGTGTCGTAGGGATTCGACGGATTGCCGGCCCAGGTGCTGCGCTGGTAGCCCAGCGTCGAGGCCAGCACCTTGTTCGGCGAATGCCGTCCTCCGGGATCGCCGGCCCGGCCATTATATTCGGTGTTGACCGCCTTGGCGAAGATGATGGCTCCCTTTTTGCGCAGCTGATCGACCAGAATGTGATCGCGCGCAGGAAAATCCATGTCGTAAGCCGCGTCGCCGCCGCCCGTGGAACGCATGTCGGTGGTGTCGAACGGATCCTTGAACGAGAAGACGACGCCGTACATCGGCATTTTCTCGAGATCCGGATTGGTGCCGAATTCGGCATCGAGCTCCGCGGCTCGTTCCAGCGCATCCGGCTGCCGGCGGAAGAATTCGCAAGCCGGCGGCGCGCCCTTCGGCAACGGCCCCTTGGATGGATGAAGGTCGAACGCGCCCTTGCAGGTCACCGATCGCTCCCCGCGGATGTTGAAGGTGCCGACGGCATTGACCTGACCGGCATTGGGCTTGCCGACGATCATGCCGAATTGCTGCTGCACGCTCGGATCCGATGCCGTTGCTTCCATGCGACCGAATTCGAGCGGCGGGCCCTTGTACTTGTCGAGGTCAGGCAAGATCGTCGAAGCCTTGACGGTCTCGGTGGGGAAGCGCAGCGGCGCGGTGGCGCGGACGGTGCCGACGGCCTCCGGAACGGGGGCGCCGTCCTCGGTCAGCAGCAGGCTCGCGACGCCGTTATAGGCGCGCGCACGATCGATGTAGCGCTGCACCACCTGCACGACCGTGGTCTTGCCGGCGCGGATGGCGGAGTGCAGCTCGGCTATCGTCGCCTCTTCCAGTTGAAACGGTGCATCCTGTCGATCGGCCATCTCGTCGTCCCTTTCAGTTTCTCGATCATGAGTGATGGTCATTGCAAAGCCCGCGATCTCCGGCGCAACCGGCGTCATGTCGATGGCGCGATCTCGAGCAATGGGTCGTCCACGGCGGCCTTAAGCCCGTTCGAAGCGGGCTCGTTCGGCCGCGCGAGCTTTTCCAGGTTCAGATTGAGCAGCATCCGTGCCCGCCACGCCACGACGGCCACCACGACGAGCGTGATCGCGCCACCAAGCCAGAGCGTCGGACCGACCCCGATCACACTGGCTGTCATGCCGCTCTGGAAGGTGCCAAGTTCGTTGGACGATCCGGTAAAGACGGATTTGACCGCCGCAATGCGGCCGCGCAGCGCTTCCGGAGATGCCAGCCGCAGGATGGCATGCCGGATCACCATGCTGGTGCCGTCGCACAATCCGGCGAGAAACAGAGCGGCGAGCGACAGCTCGAAATGACGCGAAAGGCCGAACGTGATGATGCACAGGCCGAACGCCGCGATGATCAAGTGCAGCGCGATGCCGGCATGCTTTACCGGCAGCAGCCGTGTGGCGGACAACGCCGCGACCAATGCGCCTGCGGCGCTTGCCGAGCGCAACAGGCCAAAGCCCTCCGGCCCGACGTGAAGAATATCGATGGCGAAAATCGGCAACAGCGCATTGGCGCCCGCAAAGAATACCGCGAACAGATCCAGCGCCATGGACCCCAGAAGGATCTGGCTTCCGAACACATAGCGGACGCCTTCCGAGATGCGTCGCCAGGTTCCGACACCATCGTTGCGCGGCAGCGGTGGGCGGTTTTGGACTCCCGCCGCCACCCACAGGCAGGCCGCCAGAAACAAGGTTGCGATACCAGCATAAGTCAGCGTGGCGCCGAACGCGGCCCAGGCGAAGCCGGCCATGACCGGCCCGGCGACGTCGGCCATCCGGCCCGACGAAGCCAGGATCGGAATTCCTCGAAGCGCCTGATGCAGCGGAAGCACCTGGGCTTCGAGGCCTACCGCCGCCGGCGATTGAAACGCGCGGATCGACGCCGACACGAAGGCGACAATCAGGATCACCACGAGCGCCGAGGCGCCGCCCCGAACCGAGATGAACGCCAGCACGCCGGCCAGAACGGAAAGCAGTCCCAAGGTCATCACGACGATGCGGTGGCGGCTGTGCCGGTCAGCGAAATCGCCGCCATACAGCACCAGCGTGATTCCCGGAATCGCCTCGATCAGACCGAGCAGGCCGAGGCTGAACGGGCTCCGCGTGATTTCGTAGACCTGGTAGCCAAGCAGCACGGTGAGGCCCGAAGCGCACAGGCGAAAGATGATGTTTGCGATCATGAATGACCGAAACTCGACATTGCTACGCAACTTAACGATCACGGAAGATTTCTTTCAATGCGATGTGCGGCTTGCATGCCGGGCAGCGCGAGCCGCACATCGCTTCGATCGGCCATGACCAACGCAGCGGGCCGCAGCACATGACGTTGGTCATTGGTTTCATTCCTGGACGGTGAGCTGAGTGAAGTCCTGGTACCAGCTCTGCGCCTGCTTGAAGTTCTTCACCTTCGGACTGAGCGCCCGGGGGTTGAGATCGTGCACGATGAAAACCCAGGGCGCATCGTCGACGATCAAGGCGTGGGCCTGGGCGACGAGGGCGTCGCGCGGTCCGGGCTCGAACGTCTCGAAGGCCTGGTCGAGCAGTTGGTCGACTTTGGGATTCTTGTACAGGCTCCAGTTCGAGCCGTTCGGAGGGAAGCCCGCGCTGTGGAAGTTCAGGAACAGCTGGGTCGGATCCGAGATCGGCAGGCCGTGATTGACGACGTCGAGATGCGGCTGGCCGGGCGCGTCTGCGCGCTGGCGCATGGTGTTGAGTATGGTGCCCCAGTCCACGACGACGTATTCGATTTCGATACCGAGCTCCTTGTAGCTTTGCTGCACGAATTCCGCCATCGGCAGCGGCACCATGTTGCCGGATCCCGCCGTCGGCAGTTGCACCTTCAGCTTCAGCGTCTTGCCGCCCGGCCCGTAGCCCGCCTCTTTCAGCAACGCGCGCGCCTTGTCTGGATCGTAGGTGTAGTTCTCCTTCGGGTGGCCGAAGTACTTGTAGCTGTCGGGCCAGGGCCCGCGGGCCGGAACGGCGGTGCCGCCCAGCATGTCCACCAGGCTCTTGCGGTCGAGGCCGTAATTCAGCGCCAGCCGGACGCGCTTGTCGCTGATCGGCGAGTTGTCGCTGTTGTTGGCGTGCCACGCCCAGACGTGCGGATAGGGCTTGGTGACGATCTGGAAGCCTGCGGCCTTGAGGCCGGGAATGGAATCCGGCGCCGGATATTCGACCCAGTCGACTTCGCCGGAGCGCAGCGCGGCGATGCGGGTGTTGGCGTCGGCGATCGGGATCAGCACCAGGCGTTTCAGTTTTGGAATGCGGGTCTTGTCCCAGTAATTGTCGTTGCGGACCAACTCGATCGAGGTGCGCGGCGTCACGCGCTCGACCTTGAAAGGTCCGGTGCCCGACGGCGCCTTCTGGAATTCCTGCCAGTTTCCGATCTTGTCGTACTGCGTCGGACTGACCATGAACACCCGCGACAGCAGGTAAGGCAGCATCGAAAACGGCACGCGGGTGTACAGCGCAACGTGGCTGTCATCGATCTTTTCGTATTTCTCGACCATCGACGTATAGGTGCGATAGGAACGGGCCTGGGCCCGGTCGAAGTGCGGCGACTGCTCGTTCAGGTGGCGGTCGAAATTCCAGATGACATCGTCGGCCGTGAAGCTGCTGCCGTCGTGATACTTCACGCCTTGGCGCAGCGTGAAAATCCAGCGTTTGTGATCGGCGGGGTCGATATGCCACTCGGTGGCGAGGCCCGGCGTGAGATCGGCGATCTCGTCGGTTTTGGTAAAGTCCCAGTTCACCAGCGCGTCGAAGATCGGATAGCCGGCGAACCGGCCGCCTTCGCTGCCGTTGTCCGGAATTCCGCCCGTCGTCGGAATGTCCGACGTGGTCATCGCGACGCGCAGCGTCTGGGCATTAAGCGGCGACAGCGCTGCACCGAGGATGAAGCCGCACGTCAATAGCATGAGTTTTCGCATGGGATACCTCCGAGAACGTTGACCAGGGTTTGATTGCGGACGCAGTATCGAGGGTGTTCCGGCGCACGGCGTTCTGTTCGCCGGTGCATGCGCGGCGTTCGGATGATGCGCGAGGCGCGCCAGCCGTTCGGGGGAAGACATTGTTTCAAAGCCGATACCGGCAAGCCGGACTGATCACGAGGCAGTTGCATTTTAAGCGCCTTCTCTCAGAGACGACCGACTCCACGATCGCCCTGAACGATTGCGCCGCTTTGCTGCCTCACTGCTGACAACGTCAGCTCAGACTCAAACGGCACGGTTTTCTTAGCATCGAAATTATTTCCGACGCAATTCGGTTTGTGATGCGATGGACAGCGCCATGCGGATATTTTGTACAGCGCTGCGAGTTATGTTTTTCGACGGCGCCCGTTCGCGGCCGATCGCCGGCAGCGCCGCTGGATATGGTTCGCACGCGACTGTCATGCGCGCACGTCCATCGCCGTCCGAAGTCCGTCGCTCGCGAGGTTGAAAGAGATGCTGGTGATGAAGATGCTGACACCAGGCAGCGTCGCGAGCAACGGTTGGGTATAGATCGCGGTGCGCAGCGTATTGAGCATCAACCCCCATTCCGGCTGGGGCGGCTTCACGCCGAGGCCGATGAACGACAGGCCCGATGCGAGGATCATCGACACGCTGACCAGCGTCGTGGCGTAGACGAAGATCGGACCGAGCACATTGGGCAGCACATGAACGCGAACCACGGTCAACGCGCCGGCGCCGGTCGATCGCGCCGCCTCGACATAATCGAGATTGCGCGTGCTCGCAGTCACGCTTTCCGAGACGCGGATCATCATCGGAATGAACACCAGCGTCATCGCGATGATGGCATTGTCGATGCCCGGCCCAAGCGCACCCGATATCGCGACCGCGAGAAGCACGGAGGGGAATGCATAGAACACATCCGTGGTGCGCATGATCATCATGTTGATCCAGCCGCCGAAGAAGCCGGCGGTGATTCCAAGTCCACCGCCGACGACGAGCGCGATCGCCACCGGGGTGATGCCGACGAACCATGAAAGTCGGCCGCCATAGATCAGGCGCGCGAACATGTCGCGGCCGAGCTCATCGGTGCCCAGCCAATGGCCCGGCGTCCCTACCGGCTTGAGGCGGCGGACCATGCTGCCCTGCAGCGGATCGTAGGGACTGAGCAACGGTGCAAGGATCATCGCCAGCAAGAGCAAAGCGAGGACGGCGAGGCAGACCACGGTAACGCGGTCGCGCAGCAGCCGGCGGCCGACCTCATGCCAATAGCTGGCTCTGCCCGGCTCTTCGACAACCGTGATGCCGTTCATATTGGCGGCGATTGCGGATGCTGCTTTCATGCGCGCCGCATCCTCGGATCGAGCGCGGTCTGCACCAGGTCGACCACCAGATTGAGGGTCACGAAGATCATCGCCAGCACCAGCGTGGTGCCCTGCAGAACCGGAATGTCGCGCTGAAAGATCGCCTGGTTGAGCAGCATGCCGGTGCCGGGCCAGGCGAACACGGTTTCCACCAGGATCGAGCCGCCCATCAGATAGCCGAGTTGCAGCCCCATCACCGCGATACTCGTTGGCGCCGCATTCTTGATGACGTGGATCGCAAGCATCAGTCGATGCAGACCCTTGCCGCGCAGCGTCGTGATGAAATCCTGACTGAGGATTTCCACCACCACGCCGCGCACGGTGCGGGTGACGAGGCCAGCCGGAATCACCGACAGCGTCACCGCCGGCAGGATCAGGTGGCGGATGTGCAACCAGTTCCAGGCCCAGTCGCCGGGGCCGGCGCCGATCGATGGCAGCCACCCCAGCACCACCGAAAACACGATGACGAACACCATGCCCAGCCAGTAATGCGGCACCGATATGCCGGCGACGGCGAAGCCGACCGCCATGCGATCGACGAGGGTGCCGTGGAATGCGCCGGCGAGGCCGCCCAGCACGCAGCCGATGACGAATCCCAGCAGCGCCGCGGTGCTGGCGAGAATGAATGTCCGGCCTGCGGCGACTTTCAGCTCGTTCAGGACCGGCCGCCGGTTGGCCAGCGAGAGCCCGAAATCACCCTGGACCACATGGCCGAGCCAGAGCCCGAATTGCACCGGCAACGGCTTGTCGAGCCCGTAGTCCTTCCGCACCATCGCAACCGTTTCGGCCGAAGCGTCAGGCGGCAGGATCGCATCGATCGGATCGCCCGGCGCGATATGGACCAGCATGAAGCACACAAGGCTCACCGCCAGCGCGATCGGGATCGCGTAGACAATGCGGCGGACGGTGTAAAAGAACATGGGCGCTCGCCTGGCTTAGAAGACGCAATGGAGAACGAGCAGCCATTGTGTGCACGGCTGTGACATCAGGAGTGATCCTTGACATGGACGCAGCGCGCCGCACGGCCCGGAATGGGCGTGCGGAAAGCCGGCAGTCCTTCGAGGCAGACAGGTTCCATTTCGCCGCAGCGGGGCGCGAAGGCGCACGCGTCGGGCAGATAGCGCAGATCCGGCGGCGCGCCTGGAATCGTCACCAGCCGCGAGCCGCGCGAGCCTTCATGCACGGTGGCGCCCAGCAGCCCGCGCGCATAGGGATGCAGCGGCGCCTGCATGAGATCGGCGACCGGCCCTTCCTCGATGAAACGTCCGGCATACATCACGGCAATCCGGTCGGCGATTTCACCGGCCACGCCGAGATCGTGGGTCACGAAGATCATGCCCATGCCCATTTCCTGCTGGATCTCGCGCAACAGAAACAGGATCTGGATCTGGACCGAGGCGTCCAGCGCCGTGGTCGGTTCGTCGGCGAGCAGCAGCTTCGGACGGCAGGACAGCGCGATGGCGATCATCCGATCGTGAACACCGGATCGAGCGACGTCATCGGATCCTGAAAGATCATCGAGACGAACGGCCCGCGCAACGCGGACATCTCCGATTCCGACATCGCCACCACGTCGTGGCCGCCGACATCGAGCGTGCCCGACATGATCGTCTTCGCAGGCGGATTGAGCTGCATCAGCGCCCGCAACGTCACCGACTTGCCGGATCCGCTCTCGCCCAGAATGCAAAGCACCTCGCGCTGGTGCAGATCGAAGTCGACGCCGTTCACCGCATGGACGAAGCCGTTGCCCTGGGCGAACTTGACGGTAAGCCGGCGCGCGCGGACCAGAACGTCGTTCATCACGCCACCATCCGCTGCGCGAGACTGTGTCCGCTGGACGGGGCAAGCACGACGCAGGCCGCCGCATGGCCGGCCTCGCCATCAACCGCGGCGAGATCGGGCGAGCGCCGTGAACAGATCGGTTCAGCCAGGGCGCAGCGGGTACTGAAGCGGCAGCCCGGCGGTGGATTGGTCGGGCTCGGCGGATCGCCGATCAGCGGCGGGCGAGTTTGTCGCTTCACGGCGCCCATCGAGGGACGGCTCGCGAGCAGAGCCTTGCACGCGGCCGAGATACATCACCACCACGCGGTCGGCGACGTGCTGAACCACATTGAGGTCATGGCTGATGAAGAGATAGCTGAGCTTGAACTCCTCCTTCAGATCCATCAGGAGGTTCAGCACCTGCGCCTCGACCGACTTGTCGAGGGCGGAAACCGGCTCATCGAGAATGATCAGCCGCGGCCGCAGCGCCAGCGCGCGCGCGATGTTGACCCGCTGGCGCTGGCCGCCGGAAAGCTCGTGCGGATAGCGCCGCGCGAACTGGCCGGGGGCAAGACCGACCGCCTCGAGCAATTGATGCGCGCGCGCGATCGCCGCGGCGCGGTCTAACCCATGAACCATCGGCGGGAAGGAAATCGACTCCTCGATCGACAGGCGCGGATTGAGCGACGCGTAGCTGTCCTGGAACACCATCGCGACCTGGCGCCGATACGCCTTTATGCCAAGGGCTGCAGATCCGACCAGCTCGCCGTCGAAGATCACTTGCCCGGCGGTCGGCGCGATCAGCCCCATCAGAAGACGCGACGCCGTCGACTTGCCGCAGCCGGACTCGCCCACAATGGCCAAGGTCTCGCCCTTGATCAGATCGAGGTTGAGGTCGTCAACCGCCTTGACCACTTCCTGGCGTCCGAGAAAACGACGTCGCAGCGGAAAATGCTTGGTGAGCTGCCGCGCACTGACAAGCGGCTGCGCGGGACCTCCCCTGTCTGCGCTCTGTTCGACGTTGTCCACGCGCTCGACCCCATTCTTTCGTCAGCTCCCAAACAGCGGAACGTCTCGCGCAGCCTTTGAGAAATGTTCGTGAGCTTAAGCAAGCCCGGTTCGTCAGCCAGGACGACAGGATGATCGCAGCACATCGGTGGGTCAAGTTACTTGAATGAGAATAAATTATGCATGCGGCGCGCATAAATGCGCCAGCTGCGCACGTCTGTTAGGCAGCCACGCAACGAGGCTAATTCGCACAGGAACGCAGGGAACACCGGTATCCGAGGGATGCGCGCAGACGATGCGCGTGTTTTCAAGTTACATGAACTGCGCTACATGTGATGGTCGCAACCGACATCAATTGCCCATGCCCGTGCGCCATTGCGGCCGTCGGAGGACGGCAGCGAAATCGTGGAGAAGACAATGGCGGCTGATAAAGCGACGGCACATCAGGCGGATCTGTCGGTCATCGAGATCGGCACCAAGATCCGGTTCACCCGGAGGCTTCGGTCGCTCACCCTCAAGGAGGTCGCCACTGCCACCGGGTGCTCGGAATCCCTGCTGTCGAAGATTGAAAACGGCCATGCCTCGCCGTCGCTCAAGATGCTGCAACGCCTGACCCATGCGCTGGGCCTGACGGTCGGCCAGCTGTTCGCGCAGGAAGCCAATCCGGATGAGATCGTGATGCGCGCCGCAACGCGGGTTGCATTCGATACCGAGCTCGGCGGCAAGAGCCGGGTCGAACCGCTGGCGCCGCATTCCGGAGGGCATCTGCTCGAATGCCACCTGCACTATTTCGCGGTCGGCAGCGACAGCGGCGGCGACCTGCACCATGAGGGCGAAGAATTCGGCTACGTGCTGGACGGCGAGATCGAACTGGTCGTCGCGGGCCGGCACTACACCGCGTCAGCCGGGGATTCGTTTCTGTTCCGCTCCGAACGTCCGCACTCGGTTCGCAACAAGGGTACAAGGGAAGCCAGGGTATTGTGGATCAACACCCCGCCGACATTTTGAGGGCTTTGGTCAGGGGCGCCTGCGTCCCCCGACCCGTTCAATCACGAGGGAGTGGCGGAAAGGCAATGTTTGATGCCCTTCCTTGGCAACCGTCGTCATCCCGGCTCGTCCCGCGTTCCGCTAAAAGATCAAGCTGCCGCGGCGGAGCTGATGGCGGCATTCACCCGCGGCATGACTTCTTCCGCCATGAGCTGCATCGAGCGCTTGGCGAGTTCCGGGCTCACCCAGTCCATACCGCCATAGACGATCTCACCGAAATCGCCGATCTGCTCGCGGAGCGCGAGGATCTTGTCCACGACACTGTTGACGGTTCCGTAGATCACCAGTTCGTCCATGATGAAGTCGAGCGTCACCTCGTCGTCGGGCTGTTCCTTTTCCGATTTCATGACGAACAAACGCTTGCTGCGGATCAGCTTCTTATAAATCTGGCCGTAATAATGCAGGTACGGGCTGTTCTGGTCGAAGCGCGCATAGGCGGCCGCAGTCTGCTCGTCGTCGGCGACGAAGATGGTGCGGGCGACGCGCCAGTCTTTCACCTCGGGCTTGGCGCCGACCTGGACCTTGCCCTCGGCATAATTCTGCCAGTGAGTCTTCAGCCATTTCGACAGCAGGAAATTCGCCGACAGTGGGTGAAAGTCGCGCCGCCCCATGGCGATGACGCCGGGCGAGAACGGCGCCAGCACCGTGCCGACGATCTCCGGCCGCGGCTGCTGCAACGTCTTGGGGAGATAGCCGACGCCCAGTTGCAACGCCGCGGTGCGGGCTGTGGAGACCTTATAGCGGTTGTCCGGAAGGTCGATGTCGTAGGGCGCCTCGCGGCTCCAAATCTCAAGGATGACGTCGATGGCCTCGACGAACATCTTGTTGCGATCCTCATCGAGGATGCCGAGCGCCTCGGCGTCGGTGGTCAGCGAACCCGGCGAGATGCCGAGGATGAAGCGGCCATCCGACAAATGGTCGAGCATGGCCGCCTGCGCCGCGATAAGCGTCGGGTGCATCTGGGAGAGATTGGAGGTGCCGGTTCCGAGGCGGATGTTCTTGGTCTCGGACGCCACCGAAGCCAGGAACATCATGCTGTTGGTAACCCGCTCACAGGCATCCGACAGATGCTCGCCGATGAAGGCATCGTGGAAACCGAGTTTGTCGGCGAGGATCACCGCCTCGCGGTCTTCCTGCAGGGTGTCGCACCAATCCCGATGGATCGGATGTACCGGCATGGTGAAGTAACCCAATCTCATCTCATCGCTCCGGATCATTGGTTCTCAGAGGCGTCCGCGATGCAGCGGACAGGCAATGCGTGGCACGCCTCATGGCTGTAAAGACGTTAGGCGTCGGCGAATGTTTCGAAAACGTCCCATGTGTGAAATTGAAAATTGCTGAATTGTCTGAAGTCCGGGCGTGGCTCCATCCATGCCGCGGCACGGATCCCTCGCCTTCCGGCGTGCGTCAGTCGTCGACGCTGAAGGCGCCAAAGGCTCCCTTGTGGAACACCAGGGGCCGGCCCTCGCCGTCGCTGCAGGCCAGGACCTCGCCCAGCACGATGTCGTGGTCGCCGGCAGGATGCACCGCGGCGACGCGGCAGCAGATATGGGCGACCGAGCCCGGCAGCAGCGGCATCCCGCCGCCGCTGAATTCCAGGTTGAGGTCGTTGAAGCGTTCCGCGATCGCATTGACGAACCGGCTCGACAGGTCGCGCTGAGTGTCCGCCAATATGTTCACGGCGAACTCTCCCCGTTTCTGGATCGCATCGCCCGTGGTGCTGCCGCGGCGCGGGCACACCAGCAGCATGCACGGATCGAGCGACACGGAAGTCAGCGAATTGACCGTCATGCCGTAGTGCTCGCCGTCCACCGAGGTAGTGACGATGGCGATGCCGGTGGCGAACGACCCGATGACATTGCGGAAATGGCGGGGATCGGGTCTGCCGGCTTCCATGTGCCGAGAAGGTATCGACATTAGCGTGTCTCCAAGTGAGCGTGGCATCGATATGGCGTCGGGTGCCCGCATCGCACCGCTGGAGCGGGTCAATTCACCCGTTCCATTTTGTCCGAAGACGCTGCTGCGAAAAAAGCCGGCGGGCGAGAAGGGAGCCGCGGGCC
>WNFI01083111.1_pt1 | contig 57215 bp, 51 predicted proteins | sample 5400471 | NCBI WGS metagenome assembly WNFI01 (sample SAMN13153348, study PRJNA577476) | soil metagenome | isolation source: 100 cm saprolite on Douglas fir-dominated hillslope | place: USA:California | collected 2013-09-17
CAGACCGCCAGTCCTCCCGCAAATATGCGGAACGTGCTCTCCACCCGCACCATGATCGAGGTAGCCTGCGTGCTGCTGCTCACTCATGTCACGGTTCTGGCCAACTTCGGCAACCAGCCTGTCGGCGCCGTGCTCTCCGATGTCGTTCAACTTCTGCTTGGCCTGTTGTGCGTCCTTACTTGTCTGCAGGCATTCCGGCGCTCGGGCAACGTCGCCCGCTATTTCTGGCGATGGCTGCTGGCGTCGTTCCTCATGTGGATGGCCGCTCAAGCCGTAGGAACCTACATCGACGTGACTGCGAATCACTCGGTCGACGTTATCGACGATCTGCTTTTCTTCTGTTCTCAGGTGCCCTTCGGCATGCTGATTTTCCTGGATCCCGACCACGAACCCAATCACTTCGACCGCTTGCATTGGCTTGATTTCCTGCAAGTATGCGCGTTCCTGGTCAGCGTCTATCTCTACTTTTCCCAAGGAGCCGCCGGGCTCACAACAGTTTCGCTCGTCGGTCCTTTTGGCTGGACCCGCAGCCTGGCTTTCAACCTCACTCTGATCGCAGCCTTCACGTTGCGCGCGGCACTGGCGGATTCCATCGTGGTGCGCACCTTCTTCGGGCGCATGGCGGCTTTTCTGGTTGGCTCCGCCCTGGCCGACTCCTACGCCGACTTTGCCCCGAACAATCTACAGCCGGGAACCTGGTTCGACTTGACCTGGACGTTCTTGCTCGCGGTCCCCGTCGTGATCGCCGCAACCTGGCATCAGGAAGAGCTACCCGCTGCGCCGCCCAAGCGCGCCCACAGCTTTGTGATCAACCAGTTCTTCCCCTTGCTGTACCCTTTTTGTAGCCTGCTGCTGCTTGCCCAGGTAGCCCGCACCCATGCCGTACTTGCTTCCACCATTCTCGCTCTCACCTTCACTGGCGTGTGCGTTCGCGTGCTCGTCATTCAGTATCGCCTGGCTCAGGCCCGCGAGACTCTGCAATACGAGGCCGCTCACGACGCCTTGACCGGACTGTGGAACCGCGGCGCCATCCTCAGCCACATGGAGAGGGAAATCCAGCGTTACCGGCGAGGCGGCCAACCGCTCGGAGTGATCATGGCGGACATCGACTTCTTCAAAAGAGTTAACGACAACTACGGCCATCCCATCGGAGATCTCGTCCTCCAGGAAGTCGCTGGCCAACTGAAAGCAACCGTGAGGAGTTACGATTCCGTCGGCCGATATGGAGGAGAGGAATTCCTAATCATCATCCCCAACTGCGATCGTGATGCATGGCCGACAACGCGCTCTATCGCGCTAAAGCGAACGGCAGAAATCGCGTAGAGCAGGCCCCGGCAGAATCCATCCCCAACCGATTGGTCAGCGCCCAGGCGGAAGCCTTGCCTCCCCAGCTGGCCTGACGACCAAATTTTCCAGCGCGCGCCCGGACGGTCCAACACACTGAAGTTCTGTATAACCATCTCCCGAAACACGCGACAATTCTCCTTCCCTCCAGTTCGAGCAATGGAGTTCGCTTCCCGATCGAGCACGTCTTCGCCTTCTTCTCAAATCCGGAGAATCTGCCGCGCATCATGCTTGACCTCCGCGTTGGACGCGGACTTTCCTGTGGAAATTCCAGAATCGAGTGATCAGACCAGCCGTTTATGGCCGAATTTTTAGGGTTCTTCAAAACCGAAAAAGCTCCCAAGCTTTGTCATCTCGACCGGAGCGAGCGAAAGCGAGCGTAGTGGAGAGACCTGCTGTGTCCTCTATAAGCTCTAGCCAACTTACGAGATCCGAGTTCCTACCCCGCGAGAAGCCACCTCACCTAAGTCATCTATAAACCTTCCATATCCCAAGCCACAATTCTCCTTCCTGAGTTCGACACCTTTATGCCAGGCGTTGCACGAAACATCGATGGTCGTCGGCCTCGAATCCCGTCTTGGGTGGGAAGATACCGATACCGTTTTGTGATTTGCCTGGCTTTGGTGCTCGTCGGACTCGCCACATTCCAGGCAATTGAACACCTCAGTTTGACGGGTTCATGCGCCAAGGTCTTCACCACCTTTGCAGTTATCACCATTTTGATTGCTCGGTTATTTAGCTTGTGGCGCGGCCCGATCTCTACCCCTTCCAGGGTCAACCGACAAAACCGAAGAAAGTATCTCGCCCTTGCGGCCCTTCTCTGGATCATTCTGTTTCTAGTCTGGCAATACCGGGTTCCTCCGTTTCCAAAGTAAACCCGAAAGCTCTAAACTGACTGGCCAGCCACCACACCTAAGTCATCTATAAGCTCACCCTCCTACACGCCACAATTCTCCTTCCCCTAGCTTGGGAGGTCCTTGCTCGCATGTACTACAAACATTCTGGCCAGTTTTCTCTGGGCGGTCTGGTCCTCGGTGCGCTTGCCGGAGGCGCTGCCGCTCTGCTGCTACCGTATGCCTACGCGCACGGGCTCATTCACATTCCTGAAGCTCACTTGGCGGCTTTTGCCACCATCGCCTTCGGAGGCCTGATCGGCGCAGCGACCGCGTACGGCCTGATCCTGGGAAAAGTCCGCAATCAGCCTGTGACCTTAGCGCTCTCTGGTATCGTCTCTTCGCTGGCGCTTTATCTCAGCTGGGCTATGTGGGTCGTGGCTACAGTCGGCCGCGAGAACACCGAAACCATTGGCTGGGTCGAACTCGCCCAGCAACCTGGCACACTCTGGCACGCGATCGTGGTCATCAATCAGTACGGCACGTGGACCTTAAGCGGCCACTCGCCGACCAACGGATGGGAGCTATGGGCATATTGGATGCTCGAAGCAGCGACCGTGATCGGCACGGCCATGTTCATGGCGTTCGCCCTCATGAATCATCGGCCGTTTTGCGAGGAAGCCTGGGGGCGGGATCGAAGGGCCTTAGTCATCTCACCGTGAAGTTGAATAGTTGCGAACTGTGCCACCAGTTCCACACCATCACCCTGACCAATCGCACAGTAACCAAAAGCAAGCTGGGCAAGCCGCGGGTCAGCAATAAAATGATCGCGCAGCAACTGGTGGTCGGTGTCGGGCAAGCGGAGACGATTCGGCAACTGTCGGCGAAAATGACGCCCGCCAACGCGGCTCCGTCAAAGGCCCAGGGAGCGGTTGCGGGAAAACGCTAATCTGTATTGCAAGCCGAGACAGAGACCGCTTTATTTACAAAGAGAGTCGTTCAAGATCGGCTGGTGATTTAAGCTGAGGCCGGCACTGTGCCTCACCATCTCCAGTTCGAGCAATGGGTTCCCTTCCCGATCGAATGCGTCTTCGCCTTCTTCTCGAATCCCGAAAACCTGCCGCGCATCATGCTTGACCTCCGCGCTGGACACGGACTTTTCTGTGGAAAACGCAGAGAATACCATCACGGCCGGAAGGAATATGTGTACTTGACGACGAATCGGTTCTCGTAAAACTGTGCCGGGTTCACGGCCGCCAGACTGGCGAACTTCTGACCGGCGGTGTAGATCACGTACAGATCGCTATCGGGACGGTAGTTCCATCGCAAGCGGATATTGGCGCTCGCGGCTTGTGCGTTGGCGGTGTCCACCTGCAGAATCGTCGAAAGCGACAGAAATCTGGAGAACGCATAGTCAGTTTCCAGCGCGCCGAAGACGACGGAAAAGTTGCCGTCGACCAACGGGAGCCGAAAGCGGTTCCACTGCGGCCCCACACTGAACGACAGTCGTTCGTTCGCGCGATAGCCGGCGCGCACTCGGAATTCGTTCAGCCTTCCGTTGTAATAGCTCCCGAAGCGTTCGTAAAACTGTAGGGTCAATCGGCGGTCTTTAGCAGAGCCGTAGGTAAGCTGATGCCGGGTCCAGTTGTAGACACCCACCGGAATGTTGACACTCTTGTAGATGTTGAATGGAATGGTAAGGCGTTGGGCAAACACGTCCACGATGTCGTCATCCGTGTAGGAACCGTTTTGAAAATCAGCCCGGAAGGTGGTCTGCCATTCCTGCGTCTGCACGACATGGTGAGTGTCTGGGGCATGGAAGAGGAAGCCCTCGAACTGAAGTTCCCGAACCCCTCGGAATTGAGGTCGCGTTTTAAAAGTAGCGTCGGCAAAATCGCAGATGCAGTCGGTGCGCTCCAGAAATCCGACCTGCGGATTGAAGCTGGGACCAATCTTCCTGTGTTCCGCTTCAAAATCGAGCCAGTTGGAGCGGAAGTTCAAGGCCGCTCCCAAATCGGACTGCCCGCTTGAATAACCGGGCGTGCGGGTCTGAGCGGCGTAACCGTTCAGAACGAGGTTCTTGAAGAGAACAAATCTGCCATCCACGCCCGAGGTTTGATTGAAGCTGGGGATCGCATCCCCGGATCGCTTGTCGATCCCCATCACCCCCACGTACGACCCGCTGCCCCACAACGACCTCTTCACGCGCACTACGGCGTAATTCGCCCCTGGATTGGGCCCGGAAGATCTGGTGTCAACATCCATCACTCCCAACTCGAACCCGGCGAGCGATCCCGTGACCTTGGCTCCTCCATTGATCGGGACCTGCTGCCCCGTGACTGGATCAATTCCGATCTGGCGGCTGAAAAAAAGCTGATCCCCGCCCGTGGCAAGGCTCATTGGAAAGTCGAAGACCCCCGCATTTTCCAGGAAGAATTGCCTCTTCTCAGGAAAGAACAATTTATAGGGTGTGAGATTAAACTGTTGAACATCCACGTCACTATCGGCGAAGTCCGTATTTGCGGTGAGATTCGCCACTAGGTCGGAACGAAGTCCAATCTTGACGTCGACACCGCCCGTGTACAACCCAGTCGTACCCGGAGTAAGTCCACTCGCGGTCGCATTGGCAGGCAAGTGACTGAAGCCGCCCAGGACATAAGGCTTAACAACGAACAGACGCCCGCTACCGATTTCGTTGATCCCATGCAATTCCCCCGCTTGGCTAATCTTGGCCGCACCAAACGTCCTGCGCCAGCCGCTCCACAAATCCTCTTCGTTCTTGCGACGAATAAACCTTTTGAAGTTTACTCCCCACACCACATCGCGAGACTGCATGAAATTCAGCGTGGCAAAGGGTATTGCAATGGTTGCCGTCCAACCCTCTCGTGTTATTCGTGCTTCGGAAGTCCAAACCCCATCCCATCCGGGATCTCCATCCTGTGAATCGCTAGCCTGCTCGTCGGTGATGAGCGCGTCTCTCTGTGTGCCGAGAGGATTGACCTGGAAGACATACGCATTGCGTCCATCACGCCGGGAGTCAATCACGATCTCAAAATAGTCATCCAACTCCTGAGTCACATCCCGTCGGAGCTGGGTCGCGACGGGGCCGTTAGAATCCGAATCCTGGCATGTGATTCCAAAGTAGATTTCGCATACGGTTCTCTCTGTCTGAAATCGGTGATCGCGGAAGCTTGCTGCCAAATAGGATCATCGAGTGTTCCGTCCAGGCGTGGTGCATGGTCGACTCGCACGGCCTGGGCAATACGCCCGCCTGGCTCTGGGTTAGCGGGTGCCGCAGACTCAGAGTTCTGCCCGAGCATCCACTGATTGACGATGCAGACCAACAGGAGAATCCGCTTAAGTGGATAGCGAGCTTTCACGCAGGAGGGCACAGCGGCAATATACTGGTCTCTGCCTGAAGACCAGATGAATATAAATCGACTTCGAGGTTTCCTATGCGAAAACGATGTCGCGGTTTGGGTCATATTGGGGCGCTAGCAATCTTACTCGGCTATGCAACAGCCGCGGTCCCGTCCAGCTCTTCAGACTCGTCTCCGCTGAAGTCTGTCGCGGACGTCCCCTTGCCGGGCCCCGCCGTTCGCTTCGACTACCAAAGTCTCGACGTATCCCATGGACGCCTCTACATCGCGCACATGAACGCTGATCAACTCGTGGTTTTCGATATCAAGAAGCGCGAGGTGGTGGCAAACCTCGACGGGTTTCCCAATGTTCATGGAGTCTGGGCGGTTCCAGAGTTGGGTCGAGTCTACGCATCGGCCACCGGCGAACACAAAGTCGCGGTGGTCGATATGCAAACCCTGAAGACTATCGCCAAGACTGGGCCGGTGAAATATCCCGACGGCATCGCTTACGCGCCGGGGGCGAAGCGAATTTTCGTATCCGACGAGCACGGAGACGCCGATGCCGTGATCGATACGACGACGAGCACATTAATTGCGACGATTCCACTCGGCGGCGGCGCGGGCAACACCGTATACGATGCCGGCTCCGGACACATTCTGGTTGCGGTTCACGAAAAGAACGAACTCGTCGCCATCGATCCGGTAACCGCCAAGATTATCGGACGATATCCGGTGCCTGGCATCGAAAGCCCGCACGGCATCGTACTCGATAGCGGCGCACGGTTGGCGTTTGTCGCCGGAGAGGACAACAATAAACTTGCCGTCGTCGATCTCACCACCATGCAGGTGCTGGCCACCTATCCCGTTGGGAAAGATCCGGACGTGCTGGCGTTCGATCCGGGTTACAAACTCTTATATGTTTCGGCCGAGTCGGGCAATGTGACTGTCTTTCGCGAGGAGGGGAAGACCCTGGTCAGCGCAGGCGGATTCTTTGTCCCCCATGCGCACACCGTGTGCGTTGATCCGGAAACGCACTTGGTCTATTTTCCTTTGCAAAGCATCGATGGCCACCCCGTTCTCCGCATCATGGAGCCGCGTCGCATCAGTTGACGTTCCGTTTATCAATATTAAGTAAGGTGGATGCACCCTAGTTGCGGGTAGCCCGATGTGACAAATCATCTCCAGTTCGAGCAGTGGGTTCCCTACCCGATTGAACGCGTCTTCGCCTTATTTTCCAATCCCGAGAACTTGCCACGTATTATGCCTGCCGCCAGCGAAACGAAACTCATCCTGCTCAACCGGATGCCGCCGCCGGGCATCACAGGTAACAAGGCCGCGGGCGTAGGATCGACCATCGTCACTTCCTTCCGCGTTTTCCCATTTCTGCCGATTCGCGCCCAGTGGGTCGCCCGCATCGTCGAGTTCGGATGGAATCATCACTTCGCCGACGTGCAAGACAAGGGACCGTTTAAGAGCTGGCATCATCGCCATGAGTTTGCCCGCGATGTGCGGAATGAAATCAACGGCACACTGGTTCGCGACGTGATCGATTATGAAGTCGGCTTCGGCTTTCTAGGTGGGATCATCAACGATCTCTTCGTCCGCCGCCAGATGGCCCAGACCTTCGCTCAGCGGCAAGCATTACTGCCGAAACTTCTGGCGTAGGGACCTTGAGATCGCGCATCAAAGAGTTTTGCAGAAGAACTTGATGGCTTCTCAAGAGGTAGGACCACGTACTGCACGTCCCTTTTTCGCTACACGCCTTCGCGGTAGCTCACCTGCGAGATTCACGATGACAGCTGCTACCACAAATATCATGAGAGTTTGACCTAGGGAGCGACCCTGATAGTAGAGAATGCCGCAATAAATAAGTATCGTTAGATTGATAGCGGCGACGAAGATGATCCTATTTAGCGACATGGACTTATCCTCTGGGAATCTTCCACTTGAGTTTCACGGCTAACTGACTTTCGGGTTCGACGGCTCCACAAACACGGCCGTGCCATACGCCAGCACCTCAGTCACGCCCTGCATGACCTCAGTCGCGTCGTAACGCGCACCGACCACGGCATTGCCGCCTAGTTGAGCGGCGTGTTGCAGCATCAGGTCGAAGGCGTCCTGACGCGTCTTCTCGCACAAGTTAGTCAGCAGTGTAATGTTGCCGCCGACCAGCGTCTGCAATCCTGCGCCGATGGTGCCGAAAATCGAGCGCGAGCGCACCACGATGCCGCGCACCACGCCCAGCGTGCGCGTCACGCGAAAGCCGTCGAGTTCAAACTGCGTGGTGACCATGTTGTGCGCCACCATCTTGCCAAGGGTCGGATAACCTGCCGCCATGCGATCGATCCTTTCTGAAGTCACTCAATTTCTGTGGTAATGAAGAATTCCTGCGACGCCATATCGTACTCTACGCGCAGGACGTTCGGCTTGCAGCAGACTTGGCAATCCTCGACATAGCTTTGCCGCCGCCCCGCCGACTCGTCGACGGAGGTTGCATTCCACTCTCCGCACGAGGCGCATTGAAAACCTGCATCCATAATTCGCAATTGGCTCCGAGCCGCGACAAGTCCCCACCGAAATGTCATCCTGAGCGAAGTAGCGGGTTCGCAAAAGCGAAGCCGTTACGCAGTCGAAGGACCCCTATAATCTAAGCTCTCCGTTCTGACCGCGTCAGGAGTTCTCCCACGGTTGCTTTTCTCGCCGTTCTCATGCGCGAAAGAGAGCAGACAATGCGACTGATTGCGCAATGCGACTCTGCAGCGACTGGGAGTACAATCGCATTGCAACTCCGACAGCCCTGATCGATTCCTAGCCTAAAAGGACACGAGTTTTCCTGTAAATCACGACAAGAGAGGATTCTAATTCGCTATGCCTAGATTGACTGTAGAAGACCGAATCCGTGAAGCTTACATCGAAATGGCGCGGCAAGCCAATTATCGTCCGCACGCGCCTGAAAGTGCGCGTCGAGATGACGATTTGCAGGACGAAGCCGCTGCTTACGCACAGGAATTCATCGCTGAAGAACAGACCATGAAATTCGACATCGGGGTCAGCGACTATACAACGAACCGCGCTCTCGTTTATGCGATTGAGGCAACACGGTGCATGTGTGCCGGTGCTTTCGGTGCAGATCGTGTCGTAAAGCTTCTTGAAATGGCACTGAAGGAAGCGAAGACCGAACTCGCAAAAGTTCCCCCTCTGCCCGAGGAATTCCGGGGGGCCAGGCTAGGCTGAGTAAGGTCCACAATAAAACAAAGCGGCTGCCTGTCCGCGTAGAAGTTGCTCATTACCGCGTCGTTGCAAGTCGCGATCGATATTGACGAGCAACCCATCCATCTTCGGGGCGACAAGTTAGTAGTTAAATTCTCGAAGAGGTTTTGGAATGTGTCTCTTTGCCATCTAGTCCCACTCCGTTTCTGATGCCGGGAACTCTTTAGCACATTCGATGTGACACAGTCGCTCGTGCCTAGTCCGACCGTCGGCTGCAACATGGATTAGGTCATCGTGCTGGCGTGTGTCGTCCCACGCGATGTCTCGCAGTGCAATCTCCAACTGTCTACGTCTTGGCAGCAGATTACTGTGCTTTAAGAAAATCAAACCATAGAAATACCTGCCATTCTTTCCCCTGCGACTCGGATGGTTGCGGTAGTAATCGACGAAGTCGACATTTACCGTAACGATCATGCACTTCTTCTCAAAAGCTTTGTCGATCACCCGTAAATCTTCGGTCCCAGTCACTCCCAACTCAGCGGCGGTATACACATGGGCTTTCGAGCCAAAGACTGAGCGAAGTTCACCACAACACTCATCAAGGAAAATACGTTTCTTCATATTCCACCGCTAAACGTTACAGGGTTCTTACTCGCATTCGAGTCCATTCGCCGCCAAGTAAGCGTTGAGATTCTCGTATTCCCTAAGAGTACGACGGCTCTCGAATCGTATTAGGCCAGTTCGCACTCCTGTAGACAGTATTATTTCCACAGCGCAGTTGTGACGTCCGACCTTGCCTCTACCGCCCAAATTTTGCAATCATGGCCGAGGCCAAAACAATAGCTTTCGGATAGAAGAAATTGGCCAAAATCTTTGGTTGCATAGAATAGGCCAGCCTAAATCCTTTATTTTCTAGATTATGCCTCTAAGTCCTCTAGAATACGGATTTTGCCGGGATTTTCGTGCTAATACCATGATTCTAAAAGACCGAGTGGGGATGGGGGGAGGGGGTATACCCGCATAATTTGGGCGCTAGCAATCCCGATTCGGCACACTTACGGCGAGACTGGTTTTTGCTTTCGAGAAATTTTTTGGCGCAGATTTAACGCGGCACGGGTGAAGACTCCGCACTCCGTGACTCTATAATGTCCGTTCTCTTCCCCTTGGAGGCTTCATGATCTCGCGGCGACGTTTTCTAGAAGTGGGCGGTGCGGCTGGAGTTTTGGTTGCTTCTCGTCCGATGGCAGCGGCTACGGCTGAAAAATCGGACGACCCTTCCCTGCCCTCATCGCTTGCCGCGCTCAAGTCTCGCAAGAGCGAGGCCACGCCCATCACCCGCGAGGAACGCCACGAACGCCAGGAGCGTGCCCGCAAACTGATGACGGAGAACGGGCTCGACGCCATCGTGCTCATGGCGGGCACATCGCTGCAATATTTCAGCGGCATTCGTTGGTGGGGTGGTGAGCGGACGTTTGTGCTGGTCTTACCAGCGAAGGGATTGGCGTTTTACGTGTGCCCTGCATTCGAAGAGGGACGAGCGCGCGAACAGATCGCGAATGCTCCCGATGGCGCTCAGCCCGACGTACGCGTATGGCAGGAAGATCAGAATCCGTATCAGATGATCGCGCAAGGATTGCAGGAGCGCGGGATTGCGACTGGCAAGCTGGGAATCGAAGAGACGGTCCGGTTCGTCTTTGCTGACGGGATCGCCAAAGCCGCATCGCAAGCTACCATCGCGAGCGCAACTCCAGTGACTGCGGGATGCCGCATGATCAAGAGGACGAACGAAATCGCGCTGATGCGACTGGCCGCGCAAGTCACGCTCGCGGCATATGAGGCGGCATACAAAGCGGTGAAGGACGGAATGACGCAGCCACAACTCGAAGCGTTGGTGGAAAAAGCGCATGACCGGCTCGGCTTCTCGGGAAGCGCGGATGTGCAGGTTGGAGAATTTTCCGCTTTCCCGCACGGCTCGGTCACGCCTCAGGTGGTGCATGAAGGCACGATTGTTCTGATGGACGGAGGTTGCGCAGTGGAGGGCTACCAGTCCGACATCACTCGCACCTACGTGCTGGGCAAAGCGCCAGATAACGTAGGGGCCAAAATGAATAAGGTCTTCGACATTGTGCTGCACGCACAATCAGCGGCGCTGGCAGCAGCGCGTCCGGGCGCGGAATGCGGAGCGGTAGACGCGGCCGCGCGCAAAGTCGTCACCGACGGCGGATACGGGCCCGACTACAAATACTTTACGCATCGCCTGGGTCATGGCATGGGCATGGACGGGCATGAGTGGCCTTATCTGGTCCGCGGCAACACGACGAAGCTACAAGCCAACATGACCACCAGCAATGAGCCGGGAATTTACATTCGCGGCGAATTCGGCATTCGCATCGAAGATGACATGCACATCACCGAAAACGGCGCGGAACTGTTCACGCCGCAGACGCAATCGCTGGAAGATCCGTTTGGGAAAGCCTAGGTATGGGCTATGGTCAACCGAACCATTTCGAGCGGTTCCAGAATTCGGGCCAGGACGGCAGCAGGTGGTGGCACAGGTAGATGTCGGGATGGTCGCGGCTCTCTTCGTTGACCACGCCGTAAGGCTTCGAGTTGTGCGCAACGACTTCGCAACGCTCGAAATTTTCTTTCAAAAAATCCTCGTCGAACCCAACCGTAATTAGCGTCTGCGGCTGATTCACGGGATAGCTGCGATACCACGCTGAATTTGTTTTGCTGATTGCCGATGGAAGTCCGTATTGCGGGCCGAAGAGATTGATCGCTCCGGCCTCGCCATAATTTCCGAGCAGGATTCCGGCGTTGGCGCGCTCTTGCGCAGGTATCGAGTTATACGCCTGCGCCACGGTTGCGGCCAGTTCCGGCCATCCGATTTCTTCGCGGAAGTTGTCGTGAAGTTTGGCGGTGACATTCCAGAGACCGGAGTTAATCGGAGCAATCGGCGCGAACAGAGCGAAGGAAAGAATTACGCTGGCAGCGACCACGAACCATGTCACGCCTTGAATGGCTCGGGCTGAAGTCCGCGAGCGAGAAGCGATCCGCCTTTCCCACAGCACGCTTCCAGCCGCCAGCAGCACGGGATAGAGTGGTCCGAGGTAATAAGAACGCCCACGCCCGGCGAGAAACAATAGCAAGGTGAAAACGAACATCCAGCCAAGCAGACGATATTTGCGCCCGCGTTCACTGAAGTAAAACCTGAGTCCCATAAATACGAGAGGACACAACAGCGCACTCGTGCAGACATACAACTGTTCCGGCAAGAATCCATGAGAGCGTCCCTGGCCAACGTCGCGCGTATGAATGTGGCGCAGGAACGCAAGGGAGATAAAGCTATGCCGCATTTGCCAGATCAGATTGGGCAGGAAGATTAGCAGCGAAATGACTGCACCCGCCCGCAACCATCCGCTCAACAACTGGCGGCGGATTTTTATCTCGAATACTCCCGTCACGATCAGAGCAGCAACCAGGCCGGTAACGAAGAAGGCCATCGTGTATTTGGTCATCATCCCGAAGCCGATGACGGCGCCGATCGCAATCCACCAGCGCGGATTCTCCGAACGGAGCAAGCGCAGCAGGAAATACGTGAGCAGCACACCCCAGAGGTAGTCAAAAGAAACATACTGCAAAACAGTGGCCTGAATCGTGACGATGGGAATGATGGCGACGGTAAGTGCCGCCAGGATTTGAGCTTTGCGTGAACCGCCAAGTTCGCGCGTCATGAGCCCAGCAACCACCACAACCACGCCGAGAGCGAGGATGGGAAAGAGGCGAGCCCCTAGTGTGGAGATGCCGAAAAGCAACAGGGAGAGGCGGCCGAAGGCGGGCGCGAGCGGGGGATAAGCAACGAATCCCCACTCGAGGTTACGCGCGTCGTCGAGGGTCGCAAGTTCGTCGCGATGAAATCCGTAAGGGGCGCTGGTCGCGAGGTGCAGGGCGATGAAGGCGAACGCGAGAAGGAGAAGAATGACAGTGTCGCGAGATCGTGGTGCCTTCGTTGGCTGCTGTTGCATATCGTGCAGGTACGCATCCTCTCAATCCAGAGTTCCGCCATTCTACGCGCGGCGAATCGTCGGCAGAGAGTAGGCGTCGGGGAAGGTGATGGTGAAAATGTCGCCTCGCCGGACGTTGGTGACCAGCACAGGGCGAAAGCAGGCGATACAGGTGCCACCCTTTTTGCGGACGCTGGGATAAACGACTCCGCCTGAGGCGCTCTGCAATAACTCGGCCGCCAACGTCTGTGAGCGGACGTAGCTGTCGGGGTCCAGAAATTCGGCGTATGCGCGACGGTGCCCGCGAAGATCGTGAAATTCCGTGTGAAAGTCGGCGCGGTAATCCTGGTAGTCGGCAACTTCTTCTTCGTCCCACGCGGTCTCACGCAGCCAGAGCTGCATGTGATGGATGATTTCCGCCTGTGAGGTTTCCAGTTCGAAGCCGGCGTACCATGCGCCCCGATCGGGAGAGTTGAAACGCGATCCCGCCGGAGCAGGATGGCAGAAGACGGCGTTGATGATGCGATAGGACGGGATACCGAAGACGAGTTCGCGTGCGTCGATTCCCGGTGAGAGTTGCGATTCCGCCATCAGGCGGTCGTTGGTGGCGTTATCGAGCTCGAAGATCGCGTTAAGAGTCTCTTGATCGTCGGTTAGGCGAGCAAGCACGGACGCGCCGCCGTCGGCGAACTGCGCGGGGATTAGGCGATGAGTGTTGCGCTGATCGATTTGCGAGGTGGGCGGGAGCTTCATGGATTTCTTTTCATCGAGCGAAGGGAGTTGAGTGGAAGCTATTCTTTCGCCCTGCTGGGGCTGGCTCGCTTTACTTCCCTTACCCACGACTAACGCCGTGGGCTGCATTCTTACGCTGCTTCGCAGCTAAATGCTTTATTTTCCGCCACGGCGGCTGTCGAGCAGGCGGCGAACGCCGAGCATGCCCGGGACTCCACCACGCAGCAGTAACTGAAGCGGCGGCGCGTTATTGAACATGCCATTGCTGTTCGGACGCGAAGTCCATTGATTGGCGAGGCGTTGACTGAAGAGAATATTGAGCGCCTTAAAAATGCCGATCAGGAGAGAGATGCGGGTCAGTTCGTCCTGCGAGAGTAGTCCGTCGCGAGTTTTCTTGAGTTCGTAGAATCGGCCGTTGGAGGTGCCGCCGAGCAAGGCCATGGCGTCTTCGTTGCGAAGTTCCCATTTTTCGACGATGGCGAAGAAGGCTTTGATGGCTGCTGGACTCAGTCGGGCGCGGGTGGCGGCGTCGGCTAAATCGGGCAGCTTGCGGAGATCGAGGCCGATAACTAGGACGACTGCAAGAGTGTTCATGAGGCGATAACTCCAAATATATAGCTAATTATATACTATTTTGGAGTTATGTCAAGGGCCAGTCTGGTAATTGCCAAAGGTTAAGGGTGGCATCTTGAGCGGAGTCGAAGGAATCTTTGTTTTCCAGTTCATACGAATGACGGTGCAGGGGGGGTCTTATCTGCCGGTGGCATCGTGCGAACTCCCTGCGAGGTTCTGGGGAGTGCAGGCGGGCATGGGGTCCTTCGACTGCGTGATTGCTGCGCTTCGCGCAACAATCACTTCGCTCAGGATGACAGAGAACTTTAAGCTTCGGGCACTGGCGGGCAGCCGGGGAATTCTTTCAGGAACGTGTTGCCGATGTAACCCAGGTACTTGATGCCGATTTCGCTGGTGAAGTATCCGTCGGCAGTGAACTTGCGCAAAAGCGCGAAGAATCCGACTCCCGGACTCAGGCTGGAATCTTTCTTGGCATTCTTGGCGTAGGCGATCTGGTCGAGAATCTCTTTCTGCTGGTCGCTGGTGCATTCGAGATAACGATTGCCGTAGCGGTCGGCGCAAGTGGTGTCGAGCCACATCAGGCCGCCACCCAGCGACAGTTGATAGTCTTTGTTCTCGCTGGTGATGAGGTCGATGAACTCGGGAGCGCCGGCTTCGATCGCGCCTCCGGCCTGGTCGTCGGCTGGAATGATGCTTTGGCAGAGACTCTGAAGTGTCTTGTAGTCGTGACCGATGAAAAACTTGGGAGCATAGGCGCCGGTTTTGGCCGCAGCCTTCTCGGTGCTGATCATGCGATGAGCGTATTCGGCGGCCTCGATCGGAATGACGCGCAGCACGGACCCGGTGACGGCGGTCATCGTCAGCGATCTCAGGATGTCACGGCGGGAAATAGGCATAGTCGTTTCTTAGGCTACAGATTCCCTTTCTTGGCCTGCTCGAGCAGGTAGTCGGAGGCGCGCCAGGTCAAGGCCATGATGGTCAAAGTTGGATTCTTGTCGGCGTTAGTCACGAAGCATCCCGCGTCGGTGACAAATAGATTTTTCACATCGTGAGCCTGGCAATATTGATTCAGCGCCGAAGTCGCGGGGCGCTCCCCCATGCGCACGGTTCCCACTTCGTGAATGATTACTCCACCGTCGGCGATGCCGTAGGGATGCTGTCCATCGGGAGTTGTGGTGGTCAGATAAGTGCCGCCGGCGGCCTCAACGATCTCGCGATAGGTTTCCTGCATATCCTTCGCCATCTTGATTTCGTTGTCGCTCCACTTCCAGTGGAAGCGAAGAACGGGAATACCCCACTGGTCGACAACCGAGGGGTCGATTTCGCAGTAGCAATTTTCGTTGGGAATCATTTCGCCGCGGCCCGCGAAGCCGATGTAAGTCCCGTAAGTTCGCTTTGCTGTTTGTTTGAGAGATAAGCCGTAACCTTCGGTGTAGTCGCAGAGTTCGTCCCAGTCGCCGACGCCGGGCATGCCGCGTCCGCCGCCGAATTCGGTGTGATAGCCACGCAGGAACTCGTTCTTGCGATCGTATTTCCACCACGGCAGATACATGTGCATGCCGCCAACGCCGTCGTGATTGTGCGCGGGCATTTTTTCGAGGTTTGGAAAATATCCGCCGCCATCGCTGCCCACTGTGTCCATCAGGTTGCGCCCAACGACTCCGGAAGAATTCGCCAGGCCATCGGGAAAGAGGGTTGATTTGGAATTCAACAGCAAGCGCGAGGATTCGCAAGCACTGGCCGCCACAATGAACGCGCGCGCACTAATGCGTTTTTCGGCGCGCGTGGCTTTATCGATGTAAGAGACGGCGGTAACCTTGCCGTCTTTGCCCACAACCAGTTCACGCGCCATGGCGCCGGTGATCATGGTAAGGCGTCCGGTTTCCTGCGCAGGAGGAATCATCACCTGGCTGGAACTGAAGTTGGAGGCGGTCACACAACCACGGCCGCATTGCGCACAATAGTGACAGGCGGCGCGGCCGTTTAAAGGTTGAGTCAGGATGGCCAGACGCGAAGGCACGCAGAGAATGCTCAGCTTGTCGCAGGCCTTCTTGATGATGGTTTCGGTACAGCGCATTTTCGGCGGAGGCAGGAAAATCCCGTCGGGAGCGCTGGGAATGTTTTCTTTGCTGCCGAAGACGCCGATGTAGGACTCGACTTTGTCGTAATAGGGCGCGACATCTTCGTAGCTGACGGGCCAGTCGTCGCCCATGCCGTCATGCGAGCGAACTTTGAAATCCACGGGAGCAAAGCGGAGGGCGATGCGTCCCCAATGATTGGTGCGGCCGCCTACAATGCGGGAGCGGAACCAGCGGAAGGTCGATCCCGGGGCGGCAGTGTAGGGTTCGCCCTCAATTTCCCACGCACCGTTGGGTGCGATGAATTCGTCGCCTACGCCCTGGCGCTGCCGAGCTCCGACACCCGCACCGCGATGAGGCAATTCGTAGGGCCACACATGCTCTTTGTAGTCTCTCTCGGGAACAATCGGCGGTCCGGCCTCGAGCAGTGCGACGCTGAGGCCTCCCTCGGTAAGTACCTTTGCAGCGGTTCCGCCAGAGGCGCCGGAGCCGATGATGCATACGTCAAAAACTTTGGGCGAGCGGACGACTTGCAAGGAACCTCCCTAAGACCGCCGACAACTATCGTCTTGCAAAAAATCTAACCTCGACCTTAGAAGCGCAGCTTGTTCAAGTACTCGTAGCTCTTTGCGATACTGTCGAACGGCTGCTTGGGATGATCGTGCTCGACGATGTAGTGCTTGATGCCAGCCTTGTCGGACTGAGCAAAAATCTTCTTCCAGTCGACGAGGCCGCTGCCGACTTCGGTCAAGTCGACGGTGTCGCCGTAGTTCTGCGCGCCGCCGGCGGTGATGTGGGGAAGCGTCTTGAGATCCTTGACGTGAACTAGCGGGAAGCGTCCGGGATACTGACTGAAATATTTCAGTGGATCGCTGCCTGCCGCGGTGATCCAGCACAGGTCCATTTCCATCTTCACAAGACTGGCATCGCAATCTTTGAGAAGCGCGTCGTAGGGAAGCTTGCCGTCGACGGGAAGAAATTCAAACCAGTGATTGTGATAGGCGAACTGCATGCCGGCCTTGTTGCTCTGCTCGCCGCAACGGTTGAACTTTTCCGCGGCCTGCTTCCAGATGTCGGGGGACTTGCGGAGCTCTTCGGGAATCCAGGGGCAGACAATGTATTTCAGGCCGATGGCCTTGGAGGTTTCGACGACCGACGGGAACTTGTCGTCGAGTTCGTCATATTGCACGTGGGTTGAGACCGCGGAGAGGCCGTTCTTGCCGCAGGCGGCGCGGACTTGCGCGCCGGTGCGACCGAAGTACCCGGCAAATTCGACCTCCTTGTAGCCGATCTGAGCGACTTTGGCGATGGTGCCGTCGAAATCGGTCTGCATGAGGTCGCGCACGGTGTAGAGCTGCACGCCGACTTTGTTGATCTTGTGCTCAGTGGCAGCCCAGCCTAGTTTGCTGGTGAGCAAGGTTGCGGCGGTGACGGTGCTTGCGGTCTCTAGAAAAGTGCGACGATTTATTACCTTCAAACTCATGACGCGTTCCTCCAAAAGGCGGGAGTTGAATCCCGGAGCATTATACGCAGGATGAGAGCCGCCGTCAGCGATAAGAAATGAAAAACCGAAGAGTTGTCTCTTCGGTGTCATTGAGAACCGGCTGGGCGCCGCTCTAGGGTTTCACCACTTGCAGGTTATTCGTCACACTGAATATCCCGGGGACCGTATTCGCACGGAGGCCGGCCATATTCTTGTCCGCCTCGTTGTCGACGACGCCTTCGAGGCTAACGTGACCGCTTTTGACGATGATGCGAATCGGCTTTTGCACGCCGAGGGCGTATTTCTCGAGTCCTGGGAAGCCGTAAATCGTACGGTACAGGCGAATGCGGAGACGATCGTCCATGGGGGAAGGCGGAAGAACCTCGATCTGGTTGTCGATGTGTTCGACGCCTTCTATGTGCTTGATGGAATTTTCGGCATCAGACTTCAGAGAAGGCCGGACTACTTGACCTAAAAGCGTCACGTTCGTGCCGTCCACTTTGAAAGCGATGTTATCGAAAACTCCGAAATACGGGAGCATGAGAAGTTCGTGGCGAACTTCCCTCGTGATGCGTTCCTCGGAGCGAGCGGAGGGCTGGCCCCGTTGAGCGTCCTGACTCACGGCCAAGCTGCCGAATACGAGCAACGTTGCGAGTAATGTGAGCAGGGTGCGTTTCATTTGGCATCTCCGTATTTTTCTGATCTAGAACTTCAACCCGGCATCCGAGAGACTTACGACAATAACTCGATGCTGCTCACATGCATAATCCCAGTCGGGCGATCAAGCGTGCCCGTAACTTTGACTCGTTTCCCTTCATAAGATTTGACTTTGTCCTGGTCGTCGAGAATATACGCGGTGCTGTCCGCAGTTTGCAGAACATATTTACCGGCCGCTTTCAGGATTGTTCCGGTCACAGTTTGTGCCGTCTGGCTTGGAGCTGGCTCGGGTTGTTGCCCGTTCGGCGTCGGGCTCTGCTCTTGCTGAGTCTGGCTCTGGGCCTCGGGCTGCTGTCCTGATCGCGAATCAGGTGGCGGTACTGGTTGAGGTTGTTGCGGCATGGGTTGCGGTTTTTGCATCTCAGACCACGCAATCAGTTGAGTTCCGAGCACGCCGTTATCCGGATTTGGAGCAGGCTTCACTGGCATTTTCTGGGCTAGAGCGACACCAGCGAACAGCATGAGGATTGTTGGCAGTGTCCATCGTTTCATATGCGCACTCCTGTACACGACGGTCGACGAGTCGGCGCTTGACGCGCGAAACAATTCGCGGCGTCCCATAAAGCCTGCGGCGCGCCGGGCAGCGGCAGCGCGCGCAGGTCTATTAGCTTTGTAGCACCGGCAAACCTGCAATGCGCTCGGGTTTATAACGCAGAGAGCCCTACAGTGTTTGCCGTAGTCCTGATTGCGTCCAACAAACGGGATGCTTATGACCGGGAAGTCGTATTAGTAGATTTCCACGCGAATAGATTTTCGATGCACGCGACGGAAAACCGGCAAAGTTGATTGTCCTGATTTTGACCGGGGACAGCCGTCCTCAGCACGATTTGTTGGGCGACGCCAGCTAAGTTGTTCAGCCCCAAGGAAGCGATTGACAGAGCAGCGACAGCGACCAGCTTTGTTGAACTCGTGGCGGCGTTGAATGCACCGGTGCAGTGAGCGGGATGGGGGAGGAAGCGCTTCACTGCACCGGTTTCGCTGAGTCAGGCAACTACACTAACGCCGCTGCCGGAAGGCGAACCTGTGGCGGCGGTGGGTACGGGATCGAGCGTCCCCGACTGGTGTTGGAAGGTGCTTTGCAATTGAGTTAATGCCTGTTGAGCGCCAGTCACGTCCCCGGCTTGAAGGGCCGTACCGATGGCCGCGAAATCCTGCTGGCGCGAGCTTAGAGAAAATGCATTCCCGCTGCTGGCGAATGGTCCGCCTTGGGCGAGAGTTTGAATTGAATTGAAGTCTTGCTGGGCGGCAGCGAGATTACCGGACTGCAGATCCTGACTGAGCTGCCGCAGGTCGGCACGACGCTGGTGAAAATATCCCGGCGATTGAAAGTTGACCAAGTTGCTGGAAACAGCTGCGGTTGACATAAGTCTCTCCTAAGAACTAACGATCCTTTCGAACGGAACGTTCCAGAATGCTTGCAATATGAAGACCTGATCGGCGCGAGTCGGAGAAACTTTAGAAAACGCGAGAAGCTGGACGATCGCGGATGAACTACCCTTCAGCAGCGGAATACCAGCGCCGAAGCCTCGAACTTGTTCCAATATGCAAATACCAGGTACGGCCTTTGGTGTATTGAGAGCGTAGATAACGGGCCGTTTTAAGCGCGGAGAGTGGGTTTCTGCCCACAGTCCCCTTGAGATGTAACTGAGATTGGAGTGATCTCACCGCTGGATAAGTCGTTCTGAACATTCTGCAAGCGGGGCCACGCTACACCGCATGTTACGTTTCTGTCAGAATTAGATTCAGTTCATCTTTCCCATCGAGCAGCCGGATATTGGCGCAGTTGTTCAAGATCCAGTCGGCGCCGGCGTTGCGCAACGCCGAATCCGGAGCGGTCGTCCTGAATGCGATCACCTTTGCGGCAGCGGTTTTTCCTGATCGGATTCCTGCCGGGGCATCTTCGACGACCACACAGTCGGCGATGGGAAAACTCAGAATTGCAGCCCCTTTGAGATACGGGTCGGGGTGAGGCTTGCCATGTACGATGTCGGTGGAAGTAACGATCTTGTTCGGAATAGGCAAACCTGCCGCCCTAATTCGCACTTCCGCCAAAGGACGTGTGCAGGAAGTCACAATGGTCCAGCGATCCGGGGGGAGAGCGGCGAGCAGTTCAAGAGCTCCGGGGAGCGGAACCACGCCCTCAAGATCCTCCATTTCGCGGCGCTCCACTTCGCGGTTCTCGGCGGCATGATCGGCGTGAGGGAGATACTCGCGAATGTTTGTGATGCTCGGGCGGCCATGCGCGCGGGACACCACTTCTTCAGGATTGAATCCATGCTCGAGGGCCCAGCGCCGCCAGACACGGGCGACCGCAGGAGTGGAATCGATGAGAACTCCGTCCATATCGAAGAGGAGAGCATCGCAGCGGAGTTCGGTCATCTCCAATTAGTTTGGCATACTCGCGACGAAGCCGCGACCTTACGTGGCGGAAAAATTGTCGTTCGGCTTGATGACCCGTTCCCCAGAAATCAGCTGCGAGACCTGCAAGGAGGGCAGCTCCGAGCGCGGTCGTCTCGGTCACTGCGGGACGAACTACTGCGATGCCGAGAATATCGCACTGAAACTGCATCAGCGCGTCGTTGGCGGCGGCGCCTCCGTCGACGCGGAGTTCCTGAACGGGACCGCCAGCGTCGCCGCGCATGGCATCGAGCAGATCGGCGACCTGGTAGGCAATACTCTCCACCGCCGCACGCGCCAAGTGGCCGACGGTAGTTCCGCGTGTCAGGCCAAAGATTGAACCGCGCGCATAAGAATCCCAGTGTGGGGCTCCCAAGCCGACGAATGCAGGGACGAAATAGACGCCACCATTGTCTGACACGGATTTCGCCAGTGGCTCGATCTCTTCCGATTTGTGAATCAGCCCTAAGCCATCGCGCAACCATTGCACCACCGCTCCCCCGACGAAAACGCTCCCCTCCAAGGCGTACTCGGTTGTGTCACCAATCTTCCACGCAACGGTGGTTACCAAGCGATTGGAGGAAGGCACGGCCCGCGTGCCGGTGTTTTGCAGCAGAAAGCATCCCGTGCCGTAAGTGTTTTTTGCGAGGCCAGGCCGTGTGCAGCGTTGTCCAAAGAGAGCGGCCTGCTGATCCCCGGCAATTCCGGCGATTGCAATTTTTTCTAGTCCGGGCGCTGCCGTCACTTCGCCGTAGATTTCGCTGGAAGAGCGAACCTCCGGCATCATCGAAGCCGGGACATGGAACAAATCAAGGAGTTCAGGATCCCAGACTCCGGTATGAATGTTGAACAGCATGGTGCGCGAAGCGTTGCTGGCGTCGGTTGCATGAACTCGGCCGTCAGTGAGTTTCCAGAGCAGCCAGCTGTCGACGGTGCCAAATGCTAGCCGGCCGGCTTCCGCGAGATGGCGAGCGTCGGGAACATTTTCCAGAATCCAGGAAATCTTGGTGGCAGAGAAATAGGAGTCGATCAGCAATCCTGTGCGTTGTTGAATCAGCGGACCGTGCCCCTCACTTCGGAGATGTTCACAAAAGTCGGCGGTGCGCCGGTCCTGCCAGACGATCGCGTTGTAAATCGGCTTTCCTGATTTTCGATCCCAGACAATCGCGGTCTCGCGCTGATTCGCGATTCCGATCGCAGCCACATCCTCCGCCTGCGCACCGGCCTGGGCCAGCGCCTCCAATGCAACGGCGATTTGGGAAGAAGCGATCTGCTCCGGATCATGCTCCACCCATCCAGGTTGCGGAAATATCTGGTCAAACTCGCGTTGTGCGACCGAGCGGACGGTGCCATCACCATCGAAAAGAAGAGCTCGCGAACTGGTTGTGCCCTGGTCCAGAGCTAATACGTATTTCACTGTGCCTCCTGAATATTGTGTCCGTGGTGCTAGCGTATCGGGCGGTCGAACGATCTGCCGACGATTGCCGACTAAGAAGGACGCAAGAAGCGCCGAATGCCGAAATCGTAAATCGCGGCGCCGGCCAAACCTCCAACCAGCGGCGCCACCACCGGAACCCACCAGATGCGCGCGCCATCGGTCAGGCCGTTGTTGCGGAATCCGGCAAGAGCCGTAAACAAGCGCGGCCCAAAGTCGCGCGCGGGATTAATGGCATATCCATGCATGCCGCCAAAGCTCATTCCGATGGCGACCACTACCAATCCGATCATCAACGGCGCAAGATTCGATCCCGGTGGCGCATTGAATTCATCGGTAATCGCAAAGATGAGCAGGACCAGCAAGCCCGTACCTATCACTTGATCGAGAAATCCCGCCTGTAGCACTGCGGGGAAGGCGGGAAAGGTCGTGAACACACCCGCCGTGTGTTCCAGTGCCGGATCAAATTGTTGGAATGCTGGACGGTAATTCCAGAATACCAGCGCGGAAGCGGCCACGGCTGCCGCAGTCTGAGTAATGCAGTAGGGCAGAACCTTGCGCCAGGGAAATCCGCGAAACACGGCGAGAGCAAGAGTTACAGCGGGATTGAGATGTGCACCAGAAATCTTGCCGGCGATATAGACTCCCATGGTTACCGCCAACCCCCAACCCAAAGTAATGTTCGTAAATCCGCCGTGAATGGTCTCCCCCGGATTCTGGGAGGGGAATAACACCACCATCGCGACGACGCCGACACCGAGCAAAATCAAAACAAAAGTACCGAGGAATTCGGCGACCAGTTCGGCAAACAGCGTAGGCTTCGGATTCATTGACTCTCCCGGGGACTGACTACTGGCTGACGTTGTGTTATCTGACCGCGGAGTAGTCTATCAAGAGGCCGCCTTCAGTGCCTGACGATTAGGTGGCAAGTTCATTCTCGAAGCTTTCTTACCTTGCATTCGCTTCTCTGTTCCCTTGTAAGGATCGCGAGCACTCGCTTGCGCATACCCAAGTTCACTTCTACGGTATTTTGCCCCTTGACATTCCCGGGATCATCCGTAAGATAAAAACATAATTATTCATTTTTGTGAATATTTATGCACTATGAATAAAACCTTACGGCAGCGGGCGGTCCTGGAGGCGCTGAAGCACGGTTCCTTCGCCAGCCAGGAAGACTTGCAGCGGGTTCTGCGTAGGCGCGGATTCAAGGTGGGGCAGGCGACGCTGTCGCGCGACATCCGCGACTTGAACCTCAGCAAGACACCGCATGGCTATTCCCTGCCTCAAGGCGAAAATGGCGCGGGACTGGCGCTACCGCCAGTGTCACGACTGGTGCGCGAGTTCGTTCTGGAGATTCGCTCCGCCCAGAATCAGCTGGTGATCAAGACCATCGTAGGCAGCGCCCAGCCTGTAGCTGCCGCTTTAGATGAAGCTGATTGGCCGGAGATCGTGGGAACGATTGCGGGAGACGACACCATTCTTATCGTGTGCCCGGGCAAAGACGAAGCCAGACAACTGGCGGGACGCATCGAGGAAATGCTGACTTGATGGCAGGGAAACTCAAGACCGCGGTGCTGGGCGCCACGGGATACTCCGGGCTGGAGTTGACGCGCATTCTGTTGCGCCATCCGCGGCTTGAAAAGCCGGTTTTGCTCCGCCGTAGCGGTGACAGCAACGGCTCAAGTGATTTGGCCGACGTATTTCCCGCATTATCCGGAAATGGAGGGTATCCCCTGCAACCGATTTCTTGGCCGGCGCTGAAAAAGCAGGGAGTTGAACTTTTGTTTCTCGCAACGCCGCACGAGGTCTCGCGGTTGCTGGTGCCTGAAGCAATGGCAGAGGATCTGCGCGTTGTCGATCTCAGCGGGGCATGGCGCTTGAAGCAGCAGCAACACCGAAGCATCTACGACTTTCAGGACACGAACTCAGTCACAGCTGCGGAACTTACCGAAAAGGCGGTGTACGGCCTTCCTGAGCTGAACAGCGACCGCATCGAGAATGCGACGCTAGTTGCTAACCCCGGATGCTATGCGACTTCGGTGATTCTGGCGCTCGCTCCGCTCTTGAAGGCCGGAGTCGTCGATCGCAGTCACGGCATCATCTCGGATTCGAAATCCGGCGTCTCCGGGGCAGGCAAGGAACCCACCGCCAAGACGCATTTTGTTGCGGTGGCCGACAACCTGTCTGCCTATTCGGTCTTCAACCACCGGCATGTGGGCGAAATCGTCGAGCAACTCGAACTTACGACGCAGGAATTGACCTTCACCCCACACTTACTGCCGATTCCCCGCGGAATTCTGTCGACGATCTATGTGCAACTAAGGCAACCGATGACGCCCCTTGAGGTGGAGTCTTGCTTCAACACTTTTTACTCCGGCAAGCGCTGGGTGCGAATCTTCCAGACGCCAAAGCTGCCGCAGGTGCAGTTTTCTTTGCACACAAACTATTGCGACCTGGGATTCTGTCTCGCGGAAGATGGAAGGCGGTTAGTGGTGATCTCGTGCATCGACAATCTGTTGAAAGGAGCTGCCGGACAAGCCGTGCAGAACATGAATCTAATGTACCGATGGGCAGAGGACGAAGGCCTGCAATGACCATCGTCGTCAAACTCGGCGGTGCAGCGCTGGAAGATGTCTCCACGCTGCGCAAGTGTGCCCGTGCGATCGCAGAACTCGCGAAGGATGGGCACCGCGTCGCAGTCGTACACGGTGGGGGTTCTGCCCTAACCCGCGTTCTGAAGCAACTGGGAAAGAAGAGCGAATTCGTGGACGGGCTGCGCGTCACCGACGCCGAAACGCGAGACGTCGCACTCATGGTGCTGGGCGGAATGGTCAACAAGAAACTGGTCGCGGCCATACAGGCGGCGGGAATGCCAGCAGTGGGATTCTGCGGCGGCGACGGCATGTCTTTTCGTGCACGCAAAAAGCTCGTCCGCGGAAATGATCTGGGATTTGTGGGCGAAATTTGTTTCGCTGAACCGTGCTGGATCGAAGCGCTATGGCAACAGGGGGGAATCCCCGTTCTCGCATCGCTCGCGCTTGGAGCCGACGGCGAATACTACAACGTAAATGCCGATGAGATGGCCGCAGCCTGCGCAGCTGCCTGTCACGCCGACGCACTGATTTTTCTTACGGACGTTCCAGGAGTGAACGACGCGCATGGCAGCGTCATCCCGCGCCTGAGCACAAAGCAAGCCGAGGCAATGGCGACCGCGGCAATCATCAGTGGCGGTATGTTGCCCAAGCTTGCCGCATGCACGCAAGCCCTGAGGCAGGGCGTAGGACGGGTAAGGATATTGCCTGCGGCGGAAGTCGAGGTACTGTCTGATTTTTACTTCACCAAGGTGTCTTGTGGAACCGAGGTGACCTGCGCATGAGCTACGGAGCATCAACTCGCCGCAAACTGATCTAAGATTTTCACGATAGAAACAAAGACGAGGAGTCGAACTTGAACAGTCAGTTGCAGAACCGAAACCCGGCAGTGCCCGAGACTTTTCCCGGGACCTTCTGGTGTCCGGACTTGATCTCAACGCGCGATTTGGGACCGCAGGGAGTTGAGGCGGTGCTCCATCTGGCGGAGCTGATGAAGTCCCGGCCATCTGTGTTTCAGCGGTCTCTCGCGGGCAAGCAGATGGTAATGTTTTTCGAAAAGGCGTCGCTCCGAACGCGGCTCACCTTTGAAGCGGGAATTGCGAGCCTTGGCGGCACGGCGATGTTCGTGGACCAGACCCAGGGCAGGCTGGACGCACGCGAAAAGTTGAGTGACATTGCGCATAATCTCGAACGTTGGGTGGATGTCATCGTCCTGCGTACCTTCGCGCAAGAGACGATTGAGGGAATGGCGCGGTATGCATCGGTGCCGGTGATCAATGCGCTGAGTGATCTCGAACATCCTTGCCAGGCGCTGGCGGATTACTTCACCTTGCAGGAACGCTTCGGCAACCTCAGAGATATCTCGCTCGCATATGTGGGCGATGGCAACAATGTGGCACATTCATTGTTGCTGACGTGCGCGTGCCTGGGATCGTCGATTCGCATCGCGACGCCCAAGGGCTACGAGCCGAATGCACAAATCCTGGCCGATGCGCGCAAGATCGCAAGGCAAACCGGTGCGCAGATTGAACTGTTCACCGATCCGCATGCTGCCGTGGCCGGCGCCGACGCCGTCTATACCGATGCATGGGCGGGTATGGGACAGGAGCACGAAGCTGCACAGCGCGCTGAGATATTCGCGGGCTTCCAGGTAAACGCGGAACTCATGGCCGCTGCCGCGCCTCACGCCGCGTTTCTACACTGTCTTCCGGCGCATCGTGGCGAGGAAGTCACCGACGAAGTCATGGACTCGGATGAGTCAATCATCTTTGAGCAGGCGGAAAACCGTCTGCACGTACAGAAAGCCATTCTTTATTTATTGCTGGGCGGCGCAGTGCGTCTGCCCGTTAGGAGCGCTCATGCCTGAGAAAGTTGTGCTTGCCTATTCCGGTGGACTGGATACTTCCATCATCATTCCATGGCTCAAGGAAAATTATTCCTACGATGTCATCGCCATGGTGGGCGACGTTGGCCAGGGCGACGACATCGAAGCCGTTGTCGAGAAAGCCTACGCTACGGGCGCCAGCAAAGTCGTCGTGGAAGATCTTCGCGAAGAATTCCTGACGGGCTACGTGTTCCCTGCTCTGAAAGCTGGGGCTGTGTACGAGCACAAATATTTACTCGGCACTTCGCTGGCGCGTCCGGTGATTGCGAAGCATCAGGTCGAGGTTGCGCTGCGCGAAGGAGCAACCGCCGTCTCGCATGGCTGCACCGGCAAGGGCAACGATCAGGTGAGATTTGAATTGACCTACCAGGCGCTCGCGCCGGAGTTAAAGATCATCGCGCCGTGGCGCGAGTGGTCCCTCAAATCGCGGGAAGACTGCCTCGACTACGCCGAGCAGCACGGCATTCCCGTGGCGGCGAGCCGTGAGAAGATTCACAGCCGCGACCGGAATCTTTGGCACATCAGCCACGAGGGCGGAGAGTTGGAAGATGCGGCCAACGCTCCCTTGCCAACCACGTGGCAGATCACCCGCTCGCCGCAAGAGGCTCCCGATAAAGAAGAGCAGGTACGCATTGGCTTCGACAAGGGCATTCCAGTGTCGGTGAATGACCTTGCAATGGACCCAGTATCGCTGGTCGAACTGGTCAACGAAGTCGGCGCGCGCAATGCTATCGGCCGCGTGGATCTAGTCGAGAACCGATTCGTCGGCATCAAGTCGCGCGGCTGTTACGAAACTCCTGGAGGCACGTTGCTGATTGCGGCGCACCGCGAGTTGGAGGCACTGTGCCTCGAACGCGATGTCGCGCATTTTAAGCAGCACATCGGACTGAAATATGCCGAACTGGTTTATTTCGGCCTCTGGTTCACGCCGTTGCGTGAGGCTCTCGATGCCTTCGTCGAGAGCACTCAGAAAGAGATGACCGGCTCTGTGACCCTTTCTCTCTACAAAGGGAACGTCTCGATTGTCAGCCGGGAGTCGGAGCATTCGCTGTATCGCACCGATCTGTCGTCTTTCACCATGGGCGATAGTTACGACCAGAAGGATGCCGCTGGGTTCATTCGCATCCTCGGGCTACCTTCGCGTTCGCGGGCTCGTTCTCGAGTGGAGGTCGCGTAAATGAAAATGTGGTCGGGAAGGTTCCGGCAGCCGCTGGATCCTGATTTCGAGCGGTGGCAGCGCTCTCTTGATTTTGATCGCAGGTTGCTTGGCCATGAGCTGACGGCCAGCGGTGCACACGCACGTGCGCTGAAGAACGCCGGCATTCTGTCATCCGATGAACTCATTAGCGTTCTTCAGGGTTTAAAACAGATCGGAGAGCGAGCGTCAGCATCGCCCAAATTTCTGGAGGACGATGAGGCGGAGGATGTTCACCATTTTGTCGAGAAGCAACTGGTAACGCTGATTGGCGATCTTGGGTACAAACTACATAGCGGCCGCAGCCGCAACGAGCAGATCGCGACGGATCTCCGACTCTATGTTCGCGCGGCTATCGATCAAGTCCGCTACGAGCTCGCCGATCTGTGCGCAACCTTTGCTGATCGTGCCGAGCAAGCCGCTGACGGCGCGATGCCCGCGTATACACACTTGCAGCGGGCCGAGCCCGTTCTAGTCGGGCACTGGCTCATGGCCTACACGGAAATGTTCCTTCGCGATGCGGAGAGACTTGGAGATTGCCGCAAACGGCTGAACGTTTGCCCTCTGGGATCGGGAGCCGTCGCAGGAGCCACGTTGCCTCTTGATCGCTCCTTGATGGCGGAGAATCTCGGATTCGATGCCCCGACTGCAAACAGCATCGACGCCACCAGCGACCGCGATTTCGCGCTCGAATTCGTGAATGTACTTTCCTTGCTTGCGATCCATTTAAGCCGGTGGGCTGAGGAGATGATTCTCTTTTCGTCCCAGGAATACAGCTTTCTGAGTTTGCCCGAGGCTTACTCCACCGGCAGCAGCGCCATGCCGCAGAAAAAAAATCCCGATTTGCTCGAGCTGGTGCGGGGCAAGACTGGGCGCATGCTGGGCCACGCGACAACCCTGATGGTCACCCTGAAGGGCTTGCCTCTGGCTTACAACAAGGATTTGCAGGAGACGCAAGAGCCACTGTTCGGCGCGACCGACACTTTGTTGCAGATGCTGCCGCTGGTCACGGGTTGGATGAGGGCAGTGGAATTCAACGAGGAGCAAATGCACCAAGCGGCGCAAACGGGATTCATGAACGCTTGGGCGGCCGCTACTTATCTCGTGATACGCGGTGTCCCGTCAAGGCTCGCACACGAACGAATCGGAAAAGCGGTCCAGCTTTGTCTGGAGAAGGGCTGCGAACTTAAGGATCTGACGCTTGAGCAATTACGCGACATCAGTCCCGCCTTTGGCGACGACTTTTACGAATCACTCAGCCTAGCTTCAGCACTGGCAGTTCACGATGTCCCCGGCGGAACGGCACCCGCCCGAGTACGGCAGGCTATCATCGCGGCCCGAAAGAAAATCGAGTCGCTTCGGGAGGAAGTCCATGCGCACGCGTAAAGCCATCCTGCCTGATGCAGAAAAGATTCACGATCTCATCGCGGGATACTCTGGTGATGGCACACTCTTGCCGCGCACGCTGGCCGAGCTCTGCGAAAACGTCAGGGACTTCGTGGTCCTCGAAGACTCCGGGCGCATCATCGGTTGCGGAGCACTACATCTGTACGGCACGCACCTCGCGGAAATTCGCTCCATCACGGTTGCGCCCTTCGCCCAAGGCAAAGGCGGGGGTGGACGTCTCGTCAAGGCTCTACTCGCGGAGGCGAAGCGGCATCGCGTGGATTGCATCTGCCTCTTCACTCGCACCCCGGAGTTTTTTGGCCGTCAGGGATTCTCCGTGGCACAACGCGAAGATCTCCCTGACAAGATCTACAAAGACTGCCACGTCTGTCCGCGATTCCACAACTGCGACGAAGTCGCTATGGTGCGCGGCGAACTTCCCCGCTTCGCTATTCTCCCGGAGCCCGAGAACTGGCTGGTAAAACTGCAGGCGTGGTCACCCGACGCAGCGAGTCACACTCGATCGAGCTGAGCAGATTCTCCAAGCTGCGCTTACTGATTTTGACGATTCCCGCGAAGGGCATCTAGCCGCTGCCGAGCTTCGGTCATGTCGGAAGCAATCTGCAACGCCGCTCCATAGGCAGCCGCGGCCGCTTGTGCTTGCCCTTGGTCTTCTAGTACGCGGCCCAGCCAGAAATTCGCCTGCGCAGAAGGCGCGATCTGAGCAGCGCGGGACAGATCGTTCGCAGCAGCGACCAGATTTCCCGTTTGGTATTCCCCCAGGCCGCGCCCGAGAAGACTGTTTTGCTTGTCGGGATTAATCTGCAACGCCGCCGAGAACTGTTCGATCGCAGCCTTGGGATCATTCAACCCCAGCAGCGCGAACCCAAGATTGCTGTGCGTTTGTGAAGTTTCGGTAGGGTCGGAGCTGTATTGCAACGCCAATTCATATTCCTGTCTGGCTGCATCCGAATGATTCTGCTGTTGCCGCAAGACGCCAAGGTTGTAGTGCGCAGTCGACAGCTCTGGGACGTATTGAACCGCGGCTTCAAAATGTGGCTCGGCCAGGTCAGGTCTGCCCATCTCCATAAGAGCCGTACCTAGGTTATCCTCAGCGATCCCGTTATGGCTGGTGACTTGTAACGCATGAGAAAACAGCGTGTAGCTGTCGTGCCAGTAATTGACTTGCAAAAACGACACGGAGGCATAGCAGAGCAACCCAGCTGTCACCACCGCCCCTTGCGCAAACCTCGATAGCCTCATCGACGCAAGCAGTTCTGCGCCACCCCAAACCGCGATGATGAATAGGCCCACAAATGGAAGATAGGCGTAACGATCGGCCATTGCCTGTCTGCCTACTTGCACGATACCAATCATCGGAATCATCGCCACAACGTACCAGAGCCATCCCACGAGCAGGTAGCGGTGGCGCGTGTGAAATCGCCAGGCAAGCCAGGTGATTGCCATCATGAGCAGCCCCGCCGCCAAGACTTTCCACCATGCTAGAGAATCTTCCGGATGCGGATAAAACACTGCCAATCCTGATGGCCAGATGCCCTTCGTGATATAGGCAACGTAAGACCAAATCGCATTCTCAAGGCGCAGGCTTAGCGGCAACGAAATCGTCGACCCCAACGCGCCGTCGTGCCGCTGTGCGTAAAGAGTGATCCAGGAACTTCCCGCAGACATGGCAAGAAGTGGAATCTTTTCCGCTACGAGTTGGAGAACGTTGGTGCTTCCGGTTTGTGTTTGCAGCGCATGCTGCCAACGCGAGCAGCAAAAACAGCATGGAGAGCAGCGACTTGCGCTCCGCTACCCATGCCACGCACTCCACGTTTAAGGGATGCACCGCAAAAAGAGTCGCCACTACGGCGCTGCGGCGCACGAAGCCGGTTGCCCGTCTCAACACAAAGAACAGCAGCAGCACATTCACGGCGTGAAGCAGAACACTGACGAGATGGTGCCCGAGCGGATTCAGCCCGAACATTTGCACATCCGCCATGTGAGAGATCCAGGTCAGCGGGTGCCAATTTGCCTCGACCGTAGCCGTAAATGCCCAGGCGATGTTGTTCCAAGAAAGTCCCCTGAGCACGTGGGCATTCCGAGTCACATAGGCAGGATCGTCATAGTTCACGAATGCGGCGTTAAAAGCGGGGAGATACAAAATGACTGTGCTCACAAACAGGATGGAAGCGAGGATTAGAGTTTCCGACTTCCACAGCGGTGAAGGCGAGTGGGAAGAAATAGACTCAGGTGAGTGAACCACCGAACTCGGATGCATCTTCATTCGCTCTGCCACCTATGCAGTCCCACGGCGCGCCGGATCATTCCAAGAACGATGCCGGCTGGCCAACGCAAGACAGAGATACGCGGACACCAGTGCCGAGGTGTTGAAGGCGCGACTCAAAGCCAGAGCGAGTATGGCCGCACAAAGAATCGCAGTCAGTCCAAACCTGAAAGCACTCCTGCCATCGAGATGCATGATTCCACTTAATTCCGCTTGGGACTACCCACACAGACGTAGGTCTAAAGGTGTAATAAAAGAAATCCCACTGCTTCAAGAGTTTAGGAGTTTCCCGAGACTGAAGACAAAATTTTCCACGCCCAAAAGGTTACGAGTGTAATACATCAGATGCGAAGGAACATAAAACGAGCGTGGACTTAGTCATTCAAAGGGCAGCCCCACATAATTTTCAGCCAGCGTGGTCGCTCCAGCGCGGGAGCTGGTGATGTAATCCAACTCTGCCAATTGACGATGGTGATCAAACGGATTTTCATTCGGGAAAAGATGCAACATCGAGGTCATCCACCACGAAAAGCGCTGAACTTTCCAAACTCGTCGCAAACAAGTGGCTGAATATTGCTGTAGCTTCTCGTTGCTGCCAGTCGAGTAGAACGATTCCAACGCCCGCGCAAGAACGCGAACGTCGGCGACCGCAAGATTTAATCCCTTTGCACCCGTGGGAGGTACGATGTGAGCCGCATCCCCGGCCAGAAATAGTTTGCCGTATTGCATCGGCTCCGCCACAAAACTGCGCATGCCCGTAATTCCCTTTTGGATGACGGGGCCTTCGATAAGCTTCCAGCCTTCGTCTGACGCCAGGCGCATATGCAATTCACGCCAGATCTTTTCATCGGGCCAATTTGCAATATCCTCTTCCGGATCACATTGAATATAGAGGCGGCTGATTTGTGTGCCGTCGGGAATCGATGGCCGGCAGATTCCGTGCGAACCATCACATCCGGCGATAAAGTCGCATTCCAACTCCTGGCTGCTTCCTTCGTGTTGAAAGTGAATGTGGGGACGCAAACTCCTACCAGCATCTTCAAAATCGCACACGGAAACGTTCTCGACTCCGAATAGAATTTGACCTTGAGTTCTCAACCGCGCGGCTATCAAGTCTTTCAAGACTTCATGCTGAGCATAAATCGTTACGCCTTTGCCACCTGTTAGGTCCGCAAAATCTATGCGATGAGTGCGTCTGCCGAAGCGCAGATTAACTCCGTGGTGTACCAGGCCTTCTTTCTTCAGCCTCTCTCCCAAGCCCATTTGCACCAGCAAATCGACGGTACCCTGCTCGAGCACTCCAGCGCGTACCCGCTCTTCTACATACTTGCGCTCGCGCGACTCCAGAATCACCGACTCAATTCCGTGCAGGTGAAGTAAGTGCGATAACACCAGACCCGCAGGACCGGCTCCGACAATTCCTACCTGAGTTCGCATTGTGTCGATCCCCGAACAAAATTCTTCATCCTGGCTGCGCGGATACTTCGATCAATGTCTAGCATACCGAAAATTTGCTCTTCGCTCGCAAAAGGGGTTTCACGATGTTCGAGCATCACCGCCGCATTACAGTGCAATGGGGAGATTGCGATCCTGCGGGCATCGTATTCTTTCCGAACTATCTGAAATGGTTTGACGATTGCGCCTCGGCGCTGTTTGCTGCTGCTGGTTTGCCTCTGCAAACGCTGTTTCAAGCCCACGGCGTCGTCGGCATTCCCGTGGTGGACGTCCGCGTCACCTACAAAGCTTCCGCCGTTTTCGGCGACGAACTTCTGGCCAAGACCTCTGTGATCGAATGGCGTCGCAGCAGCTTCGTCATTCAGCACCGAATCTACAAGCAGGATTCGGTGACTGTTGAAGGTTCAGTCACTCGGGTCTGGGTCGGCACCGATATCAACAAAAAAGGGGGCTTGAAATCGCGGCCCCTGCCGCGGGAAGTAATCGAACGGCTGACGGCTTAGCAAGATTCCGACATTGCCTCTGCGTGATCCAGCGCAAGCTTGGCTCGCACATTGACGGCGGAAGCCGCGCCACATGCGGGGTATGACCCATGAACGTGTATAATCCTGGAACTTTGAGGGCGACCATGTCGTCGCAATTTCGCGGAAGTGAGACGCGAGGCAAAAAATCGCGTTCACGATTGCGAGCACCCAATTCCAGCACCCAACCAGGAGATGACATGAAGCACTCAATGCGGTTTGGATATCCTTCCCACCAAGCGCCTGTCATCCGCGGCGCAACTATTCTTCTTTTCTTTCTTCTGGCGGTGGCATTCTCAGGCGAAATGGCGTCTGCTCAGACTGGATTTACTGGGATCTTTGGCGGCGGCCCGTTTTACAAGAACGCGGCCAACAATATTACTGAAATTGAGAACTCCGGTTTCACGGAAGCCATTGTCTGGAGTGTCGAGGTCAACAGCGTCGGCGACTTGAATTTCAACGGAGAATTCCCCTTAACCTCCAACGGAGTTTATATCGGCGACCAGACCCACTCCGATTTCGCTTCGAACATGGCGCTGCTGAAACAAGGCACGGTGAAGAGGGTCACGTTCAGCATCGGCTCATCCAACTTTGGGGACTGGCAAGACATCACCGCTTTGGTCAAGTCCCAAGGCACTGGCCCGACGAGCATTCTTTATAAAGATTTTCAAGCTCTGAAGGCTGCGATCCCATCACTCGATGCCATCGATTTCGACGACGAGAACAGCTTCGATACGCCTACCACGATTGCATTTGGGGTGATGCTGGGACAGTTGGGTTATCACGTGGCGCCGGACGCATTCGACAACAGCAGTTATTGGACGAATGTCGTTTCACAAATTAATACTCAACTTCCGGGCACGGTGGACGGCGTACATCTTCAGGCCTACGCAGGTGGGAGCGGAAATAATCCGTGTGTGGGATGGAACTTCGGCAGCGTCCCCGTGTGGCCGGGCCTGTGGGATCTGAACGATACTCCGAGCCAGGTTCAGAGCATTATGAGCGGCTGGCGCAGCCAATGCGGCATTACCGGCGGCTTCATGTGGCTCTATGACGACTTCGTCGGCAATGGTCTTGCGGCGCAATATGCCAGCGCGATCAACACAGCAGTGGGCAGCAGCGGCTTCACACTTTCGGGACCCAAGAACGTGTTCCTGAACCAAAACTCAACAGCGAATGAAGCAATCACCATCACCGACTCCAACGGCTTCAACGGTAAAGTAAAGCTAAGTTTGTCAACTCTACCGAAGGGCGTCTCGGCGTCCATTCAGGGGACGGGGAATAAACAGAAAGTGGTGTTTAAAGCCACCCCGTCTGCGATCACCGGGTTCACGTCTGTAATCGTCACCGGTACATCAGGCGCCATCACCCAAACCTTCACTCTAACGTTGGCCGTGAGCGCAGCCCTGGGCTCAACTGGACTTGGCTCGCCTGCACAGGCCAGGTGGTTCTTCTGTCACCAGGCCAGTTCTCCGGCCTGGAACTGTTAGCGACTGCCGTCCAGGGCAATCAGGCATCCCAGACCTTCACTATCACCTACACCGATGGAACGAGTTCGACATTCGCGCAAAGTTTCAGCGACTGGTTCACCCCACAGAAATACCCCCACGAGTCGGAAGGCGTGGCCATGGCATACCGGAACTTTGACAACGGCACCAAGGACCAGCGAACGTTCAATCTGTACGCCTACCGCCTTGTTCTGAATAAAACTAAGACCGTGCAGAGCATTACTCTGCCGAATAATCCAAACGTCCTCGTGCTCGCGGCGACTCTGCTGCCGTAAACGGGTCGTCAATTCGGTTACGTTGAGATAGGAGGCTGCAATTTTCGATTCCTTAGCTCAAGAGGTATGCACACCGACGGTCTCCTTCCTCTTACGGCCGCGACCACGTGTTCCATCGCACGAATCATCGTGCGGCTATGCGTTTCCCGATCTGCTCAATTGCGTGCCCTTTCGACCCTTTCATCTCAATCCCCAACAGCGCTGCTACAGTGGGCGCAACATCGAGATTCGAAATGTCGCCGAGCTGTATGCCCCTTGGAATGCCGGCGCCCCACGCGATAAAGATTGCCTGCATCTGTGGATCGCTATTGAGATAACCATGTGTGCCCGCGGCAGATACGCGGGTGACGACGTCACCTTCTGACTCGTTTCCGAACATATAGTCAGGCTTGGCGGCAAGCAAGAGGTCGGGCGCCTGATCGCTCTGCACTGGTGTGGGCAATCCAAGTTTTGCAAAGTCCTCCACGCCATATACTCCTTCGACACCTTCAACGCCGGTAAACATACGGCGAAGTTCGGGAACTAGTTCAGCTTTCCGGGCGGGATTTGTGACGTACAACATGGCCGTGCCTCCCTCGGGCATAACCCATGCGTCCACCTTGGATTGACCCGGTGCGGTGCTCAGCAATCCCTTCTCACGCAGGAGAACATTGGCTTGGATCTTATATTTATATGTTCGAAAACCGTGGTCGGAAACGATGATCAGGGTCGCATTCTTTGAGAGGCCAGTGTGCTGGAGCACGTCCACAATTTGCTTTACCTTGGTATCCAGAAACGCCATGGCGGTGAGGCTCGCGGCAGTCATGGGGCCATATTCATGATTTGTGTCATCAAGAGTGAGCAGGTGAAAGAGGAGAAGATTTGGTTTGTGTTTTTCCAGGATATCTTCCGCTGCCGCTGTCCAGATTTCATCCTGCCAAGCCTGGGTGCTGGCTTCGAACGCTCGCAACTGCTCCGGCGTGACAGTTCCAGCAGAAATTAGTTCGCGCTCGATCGCGCCATCAGGATCGGGTAACTCCGGAAATTGCCACGTGATCGTCTTGGCTTTATAGATCGCAACCCAGTCAACTTGCGCGGTCGTGAGCCCAGCTTCGTAAGCGGCGTCGTAGATGGTCTGGGCATGAACCATCTCTTCTTTGTCGCGCCAGGGTTCAATCGACTGTTTTACTCCGCCCTCAGGACGCACCAGCAAACCGTTATAGAGAACGTGATGTTCAGATGGCTCGACACCCGTCGCTATCGAGGTGTGGTTGGGCCAGGTTACCGTGGGATTCACTGGCCGCATCGATGAAGCGACCGCACCCTCCCTCGCCAGCTTGCGCAGAGTTGGAATTGGAAGCCTGGGATCGTCCAGCGCGTATGCTGGAAAGCCATCAAGGCTGATTACGACTACGGTGCGGTGCTTTTGTGCTCGTGTCTCTGAGCTCAAATGTGCCGGAATCGCAAACGTAGCCAGAGCACACAGCCACCACAGAGGTTTCACTCGTTTCTTCACCGTCTCCTCAATGTCTAATCTGTCCAGCTTACGGCCGGCACTGCGGCCGACGTCTTGATCTCATATTTCTTTTTTCTTTCCGCTGCTCACTTAGGCGCGAAGGAGGAAACGGAATCGCATATCCTCACCGCTCCACATGATGTAGTTGGTTCCCCAGGCGTTGTTGAAGAGATTGCAGTGAACGCCGGCGGACAGATCAGGCTGACGATTCGAAAAACACAAGGGGGACTTTGTCCCCAAAGTCACGAGCGGCGCGTCCAGCGTCTCGACGAAAAAAGCCCCGCTGTCATCCTTGTAAGCGAATCCTTTCGACAGCGCGTGCATATGACGATTGCCGGAGACGACTACGTCTGCGGGAGATATGGGCTGGCCTGATTTCTCCAGCATCCACCCAGCAGGATCGGGGGCAATCGGATGAAAACTTAACCAGAGAGCCTCCGGAAGGCGCGTTGCTGGTTTTTGAAACCACGAAAAATTCAAATAGATCAGCGGCTCTGCTTTCAGCAGCATTATTTCCAGATACATCTTCTGTGGAAACGATGCTCGCCCCGTGCGCAGAGCCTCGGAATCGTTGACCTCGAGGCGCGCCAGTAGGTGATGTCCATCATCGTCTTCGTCCACCTGCAAGTCCGCGAAGGTGGGCAGCCACTCCTGGCTTTTTGCTCCAAATCGTTCAATGTTGGGCTTTCCGAAATCTTTCTTCGCCCAATCTTCGTCGCTGACCACGTAACTGTCGAAGAAGTGTAAATAGTCTTGTTGCGAGAGAGTCTGATAGGAGAACAGTGCCAGCGGATGTTCGCTGGACGCCCACTCTCGCTTCGACTTTTTATTTCGCAACCGCTCGATGGCTCCACTTTTTGGATTGATCCCCACGATGAAATGCGGTGTCTCAATCTCACTACCGGCCGGAAATGGTTTGGGGTGTGCGAGCTGCGGGGGGGAGGCATCAAGGTTACGTACCGCTGTCTGTGCCTGCTCGCGCAACGTGGCAGGAAGCGTGGCAATCCCCGCGAAGAGGTCTTCGCGCTTCTCCTGCCAGCTGAACTGCACTACCTTATAGTTCTTGGTGTTGATCATCGCTGTTAGATCACTTGGAATATAGTGATCGAAATCGAGCCAGGTTTTAGTGTCCGTGCCCCATGTGTGTTCAACCTCCAAAAGCAGGTGACGAAGCAGTGCGATATCTGTCGCATCACCAAGGGAGAACTTTCTCTGAGTTAGCCAGTCCTGGCGCAACCGTGCGACCTCGCGATACCTGGCGACTTTCAGAGGATCGCTGGCGATACCGTGAATCCACGTGTCTCCAATTTCACTCGTCAGCGCTGGCAGTGAGCCGCGGTGAGGCTCGACCGCATTGGCTATCTCGGTCAGATTCGTAGGAATGATCTGGGCATGGGGGAACCGGGCTGCTAGCGTGGAGTAGGTCTCGCGGATCTCTTTCAGCGAGTGCGGACCGGCGTTGTCATCGGCAACAACGATGGCTATGGCTAAATCGGAATCGGGCACACGCACAACGCTCCCGTAGCCGTGGTGATACATCACCATGAGTGCCGATCCTCCCGGATCCTTCCAAAGGAACAAGGGAGGTACTTCAGCCGGCGTACTCGCGTCGTTCACGCCGATGTCCAGAAACTTCACGCCCTGCGCGGCCAGCGGGGCGATGAGCCCGCGAGTATGTCCGGGCACATCGGTCATCTTGGCTCCGGTCGTAGTCCGGCCAAAACGTCGGTCCAGCGTCTTCGAAAGGCCAACGCCTCCGGAAATCATCGACGCATCCATCAACTCGGTCTGCCATGTAAACGGCAGCGCATGCCACAGACATAGCGAAGCTCACCGGACTGGCGCAATTGGCTGGCAAGGTCTATGGCCCGCGGAAAATATTCCTTGAAATACCGATTAACCACTGCTGTCTGCGTGTCGATGAATCCCGCGTCGAAATGGCACTTGAACATCACAAGGACGCGCTTCACGCCCGGGTCGGGTGCTGGAGTCTTAGCAGGGCCCTGGAGCGCGAGCAACGAGGGCGCTTTCCAAAACAGTGCGCTGCCGAGGACCGACTTTATGAATGTTCGACGTTGCATGTTTCACCAGAGTGAACGGTTTTGTGCCCACCCAGCACAAGGAAAGTCACTTCCAGACCAGAGTCGCGATCGAGTTCTCTTCCAAGGAAACTGGAGCGGAACTCAGTCCCTGGTTGAGCTGAACGGTCCGTGCCGCACCAAGGTTCGTCAATATAAGGACCTTCTCGCCTGAGGGATTTTCGACCGCAACGTGGCCCAGATTGGGGGCCGCGCTTTGTGATTCAATACGCCGGGCGCCTCGCCGAATCGGCCGGGAAAAGTGGGCCAGTGCCCAATATTGGCCGCTGCGAATAATCTCCTGCGTGTGGGGATTGATGATCAAAATTCCTCCACACGGATATGGCCCGATGTTTGGCTTGCCACGCTCATCGGTGGCCATGTTCCATGCCACTCCGGCCCGGCACCAGTTATTGAGTACATCGGTATAAGTCTTGCTCCACTTCGTCCAGTCATCCTGATAATGCGGATCGTTATAGTCTGTGCTGCCCTCCGTATAATACATTTCCACTTCCGGATGGACGGCGTGTACCTTGCTCATCATGCCCGGTTCGCCGGTATAAGCGTGCCAGGCAACCGCATGTGCGTACCTCCGAAAATCTGGGTCATCAAGTTGCGAAATGACCCGCCCCCAATACACAAAGTTATGATCGAGGATCCATATCTTGGTGGGGGTGTTTGTCTTTTCGAAGAGGGGCCCGAGGTGATCGATGATGAATTCGGAGTCGCACTCCTGGGACCAGGTGCATGCGGGCATTTGACCATGCTGGTCCGTGTCGATTTCGTTCTGAGTCGTGATGGCCTGGATCGGCACACCCGCCGCGGCATAGGCCTGCAAAAACTTCAGAAAGTATTGGGCATACGACGCGAGGTATTCGCGGCTCATGGAGCCACCGAGCATCGACTTGTTCCACTTCATCCAGCCCGGAGGGCTCCATGGTGAAGAAAAATAAAACATATCTGGATTGATCTCGCGCACTCGACGTAGCAGCGGCAGAATGTATTCGCGATCGTGATCGATGGAAAAACGCTTCAGCTCTGGATCGGCGTCGCCCTCGTCATAGCTGTAGAGAGTCGCTGCAGAATCTGCCGCTCCAATGCAGGTGCGGTTGACATTGAGGCCCATTTCCGATGGATGAAACATCTCATGAAGCAGTTGTTCGCGGACAGGTGGTTGCAATTGGTTGATTACATAACAGGCGGCGTCAGAAAAACACCCGCCGAATCCTAGAATGTCCTGGAATCTGTTGACTTCGATAAGGCGAATGGAATCTGTAGAGGGCGTGGTCGATGCCGCTTGCCAGGGAATCGGCGTTCCGGCCGCAAAGCGTTGTTTTCCATTCGTGAACCAGACACGAATATCGGACCCGGGCTGCTTTGCGTCCGGCTTGGGCGCGAGACCGACAGGGTTCGACAGGTGCGCGGCTGGAGAGACCAGCACGTCAGCGCCTGCACGAAGTGCCCCTAAGCCCAGAAATGTTGTCTTGAGAAAAGTGCGCCTCGATTTCACCATTTTTGTTTGTCTCATGCGGCCTCTTGGTGGGGCAGACCTACAGGGTCTTGATCAGCCAGATCCCGGAGAACAATAGCAGGCCTGGTCATGGAATTTGTGAGGGCTACGTTATTTTCTGAGATGGTCCGCCGCGTGGCGGACCATCTGACCAACGCACTATCTTCACTAAAAAAGCAGTTTGAGAGAGAGCTGCATGATCCGGGCAGGATTGGCCTGCGTGACGAACCCAAATGTTCCACTGTTGACGTTGCCATCGGGAGTGAGGAACTGTGCATGGTTAAAGGCGTTGAAGAGTTCCGCCCGGAACTCCAGATTCACTCCTTCTTTAATGAGCGTGTCCTTCAGCAATGCCATATCCCAATTGTTTAAGCCCGGTCCAGAGAAGAACCGTCGCCTCGCGGTGCCCAATGTGCCCAATGCTTCAGGACTGAACAAAGCAGTGTTGAAGTATGAGCTTCCTGAGCGCGGATCGCCGAAATTTAACGAACCTCGCGTGTAGTTCGGCGTATCCACAGGAAGAGAAATGGCCCCCGCGCTGCTGGTACCGAGCAAGGAGTTGTCGTCCGTTTCGACCAGGGTGACAGGAAGGCCGGTCGCGAATCGGGTGATCCCGCTTAACCGCCAGCCCTTTACGAGCCGACCCGGCCCGCCCAAACGGTCGAAGGGCAACTGGTAGTCATAGCTGATCACGAAGTTATGCCTGACATCGAAGGCAGAAAGCGCCCGTTGGCTCTGATTCAGCGGATTGATCTGCTCGCCATATCCTGAGCCATTGTCGAGCGATTTGGAATAGGTATAGCCTGCCAGAAATTCCAGCCGGGAAAGATGTTGCCGGATGCTCAGCTGCAGCGAATTGTAGCTGGATTTTCCGCTGGTGATGAAGTAGCCGTCACTGCTGAAGTCCGGTCCAAATGGGCCGCGCGTGCTATTGATCGTGCCGCCCGTGACTGGGCTGTACACTCCATTTTCGCCGCCCGGTCCGCAAACATTGCCATCCGTGACCTGGCTGAGTTGACTGACACTCAGGCAAAGCGCGGGATCGCCAGAATTGGCCTCAAGAGATGACATCAGATGATGCCCCTGTGTACCGACATAGCTGGCCGTGAGCAAGGTGGCCGCGCCGACCTGTCGCTGGATCGAAAGTTGATACTCCTCGGTATAGGGCAAAACATTTTTGTACCAAAATGCCGGCGAGGTACCGATGGGCAGGAAGTTCGCCCAATTGATCACCGTATTGGTCGACGGCAGCGGTACTGGAAATCGCTGGCCCTCGATGTTGCCCGTACCGCGGTCCACGAAGGGCGTCACGAATTGCGGTGGCACTGGGCTTCCATAGAAGGCGCCAAAAGGGGCGTCTCCGATCTCGTTGAAATTTGTCGCCCCTTCAAAGGTGCTATAGAACTTTCCCCAACCCACACGAATACTCGTGTTGCCAGGACCTCCGGTCAAGGCATTCAGGAGACCACTGTCCGAAGATGGCGAATAAGCGAGTCCGACACGAGGAGCAAAATTATTCCATCGGGTCGGCGCCAAAGTACTGGGAATGCCGGGATCGCCTGGAAACACCCATCCCGTGGGAGAACCGGGGAACCGCGTAGAGTTCAGGCCGGGCACCAGAGTCTCCAACTGGCCATACTTCTCCGACCATGGTCGGCTCACATCCCACCGCAGCCCGTAGTTCAGAGTCAAATTCGGTTTTACCCGCCAACTATCCTGGGCGAACAATCCGATATATCGTGAACGACCGTACGACGGATACCCTTGCCCCTGCGAATATCGAGCCGGAGCCCCAATCAGAAAGTCGGCAAACTCCAAGCCCGTTTCTCCATCGGCGCCGTTGTGAAATTCAAAGTCTCCGTTGGATCCCCCGTTGTACTCGGTCAACTGGTTGTAACGGAGCTGCCCGCCGAAGGTCAGCGTATGAGTTCGGATCACTCTGCTGAAGTTGTCCATTACCTGAGCTGTGGTTTCCGTAACGCCAAGAGCCCCGCCGGACGCTCCGAAGGAAAAGGTGCTGAAGTGGATGTTCGGAACGTGCGCATATTGCGGAAGCGAGGGCGAGATTCCCAGCGTGTCCGGCCCTTCTTCAAAGCCCAGGGATTTCGGCGTAACATCATTGCCGCCCGTGGGCTTATGGATGAGAAATCGAAGGCGTGTAAGTCCAACGCGGAGTTCGTTCACCGATGATGTCCCGAATGCCTTCGAATGGCCAATGTTCGCCACTTGGGAGCGACCCGTAAAATCGCTGCCAAAACCGGGAAGGAATATGTTCGGCACGCTCTGGCGGTACTGATCGAAGAAGTAGTAGCCCGTAAGCAGTCCCAAGTGTGTGTTGTAGTCCACACGGCCGCTAGTCTTGTTATCAGAGAGCCGTATCGGAGAGGCTACCGGAGAAAACTTTCCGTCCCCCACGTTTTCTGGAGGAACGAATTGCAGCAGGTTCTGGGAAGGCACGGAAAACGCACTGCTTGGTATCTGGGCTCCTGGGAATACGCAGGTCGCCGTATTAGCACAGCCAGACACATAGTACGGTTCCCCTCCTGTTACCGGATATCCCAGAGTGGTTGAGAGTTGCTGTGCCCATGCAGGTCCCTGCACGGTCCCGGTCATGGAGCTAGCCAAGGCCGAGAAGTCTCCGTTGCGTTCTGCGGCAGTTGGCACCTGGATGATCCCAGAGCTGGCGCTCTGCCCGATGATGACGCGATTGCCCTGATAGTCTCCGAAAAAGAATAGCTTGTCGTGCACAATGGGCCCGCCAACGGTACCCCCAAATTCATTTTGCTTATGATCGTCGCGTACCGAGGAGAAATAGTTTCGGGCATCGAACGACCGGTTACGCAGAAACTCGAACGCACTTCCGTGAATTCGATTGGTTCCAGATTTCGTAATGACGTTAATCTGCCCGCCCGCATAGTTGCCGTACTCGGCGTCGAAATTGTTGGTCACGATGCGAAACTCGGCGATGGAGTCAAGGTTTGGAATAATCCCAGCTCCGGAAAAGGCGAATTCCTGCACCGTGGTTCCGTTCAGCAGGAAACCATTGGACGATTCACGCTGGCCATTGACCGACAAATTCCCAGCATTCAAATCGCCCGAAATGTTGGTAAAGGTGAAGCCGGTGGCGCTGAATTGTCCGCCTTGGCCACCCGCGAGGCCCGAAGAAGTTGGGGTCACACCGGGCTGTAGAGCTAGGAGGTCTGTATAGCTGCGCGTCACCAGCGGCACGGATGTGATGGTCTGCGCGCGGATGACTTCTCCGTTTTGTGTGCTGGCTGTGTCCAACTGTATGGCGGCGGAGGAAACCTCGACTTTTTCGCTGATCTGCCCGACGTTCAATTTGACGTTCAGAACTTTGGCGGAGTTTACATCCAGCAAGATGCCGGTCTGGCGAAATGTATTGAAGCCGGCCTGACTCACCTCGACATCGTAGTGCCCGGGCTGGAGGTCGACGAAAGCGTAGAAGCCGTCGGTGTTCGTCAGTCGTTTTTGGACGATTCCGGTCTCGACGTCTTTCACCTGCACCGATGCGCCTGAGACTACTGCACCACTCGAATCAGTGACGATTCCCGAAATTCCGGCGTCGACCTTGGCGTGCAGTCGTCCGCTGAAGCCACACATCATTGCCAACACGGTCAACACGAGGCAGAAACGCCTCGCGAGCCCACCGCAGATGCTCGCCGCCGCGCCTGCTCCGCAATAGCTGCGCCGATTCGATTTCATGATTTCCTCCGAAGACTGCTGCCCGGTATCCGGGGTCTTCTTGGATTAATTGGATGCATCGTCAAAACGTTTATACGAAGCGTATATATCAGCGATTCAGTCGGCCCGTCAAGAATAAAATTGTCAAACTTAACTAAAGCACAGCGCTTACCTTCGACTTGAGCCATATGGTAACTGTCCATTGTTACAGGCGTATTAAACGGTCCCTATGCCGACTTGTTGCCAGGCGGAGCCAAATAGCAGCCCGGCAACCGTTGACAACGAAAGCTTCTTTTGCCATAGTGTCAAAGCGTTTAGATAAAAATACCATCTCCTTTTAACGGACCGCAATTGAACGAGAAGACATACCTTGCCCATTCTGTGGATCTCCCGCCCCAACAGGCAGGGGAACTACTCCATTTGCCCCGCGAGAAAGCCGCCTGGGAGTGGATGAGTTTCTTCGTACGCCGCTTACAGCCTCGCGACGTTTTTCAAACACGCACACAAGACGAAGAAGCTGCGTTCGTGATTTTGGGCGGAACCTGTGTTGCCGATTGGGGGCAGGGGCCAGTCCAATTGGGAAAGCGCAAGACGGTGTTCGACGGCCTTCCCTATACCCTCTATCTCCCCACCCAATGCGAACTTTCGTTGCGAGCCGAGACGACTTGTGAGATCGCAGAATGCCGCGTACCTTCCCAGGCGCGTCTGGAACCCAAGGTGATTACTCCGGGCGACGTAGCAAGTAGTCTTCGAGGCGGAGGAAACGCATCGCGGCAGATTGTCGACGTAATTGCCCCTGCATTTCCGGCCGACAAACTCATGGTCATTGAGGTCTATACGCCGGGAGGAAACTGGTCGAGCTATCCTCCCCACAAGCACGATGTTCACAATCCGCCCGCCGAGGTGGACCTGGACGAAATCTACTATTACCGGATTCAATCAGGAGGTTTTGCTCTCCAACGTCTTTATGGAGGAGAGCATGCCAGTGAGCGGACTTTTACGGCATTGGATGGCGACGTCGTCCTGGTACACAGCGGCTACCACTCCGTGGTTGCTGGCCCGGGATACGATGTCTACTATCTGAATTTTCTAGCTGGTTCCGCGCGTGCGCTGGCGGTTACAGAAGACCAGCAACATGCATGGATTCGCTCCACCTGGAATGGTACGGATCCTCGTTTACCTCTCGTGCGCGAGTGATCGTTGCTGCGCGGGAGAACACGCTTCTCTCAGTACGCACACGCTGATTTTTCGAGGCGCAACGGATGTGTGACATCGACGAAGGGAGCAGGCGGTATTCTGAGTAGAGTCCCAGCCTTATGACAAAACGCCTGACAGTCGCGCAATGCATCATCTCCTTCCTTAAGAATCAATACGTCGAGCGAGATGGGCGGGAGCATCGGTTTTTTGAGGGCTGCCTTGGAATCTTCGGACATGGAAACGTCGCCGGGATAGGTCAGGCGCTTGAGCAGGATGGGGGTTTGCAGTATTCGCTGTTCCGCAATGAGCAGGCGATGGTGCATACGGCGACCGCATTCGCCAAAGCAACATTCCGGATGAGGACCATGGTTTGCACCAGTTCCATTGGCCCCGGAGCTACGAATATGGTGACGGGTGCCGCGCTAGCAACGATTAATCGCCTACCCGTACTCCTTCTTCCGGGCGACATTTTTGCCAGGCGTAATGTGGCGCCTGTATTACAGCAACTCGAATCGGGGCAGACGCAAGATATCTCCGTAAATGATTGCTTAAAACCGGTGTCGCGCTATTGGGACCGCATACAACGTCCTGAGCAAGTTCTGACTTCCCTTCCTGAAGCATTGCGCGTTCTGACTTCTCCTGCTGAGACCGGCGCCGTCACCCTGTCCCTACCTCAGGACGTTCAATCCGAAGCTTTCGACTTCCCCGAAGAATTCTTTCACAAGCGGGTGTGGTCCGTTCCCCGCAGCCGGTGCGACCATCAACTCTTACTACGTGCTGCTACATGGATTCGTGCCGCCAAGAAGCCTCTGATCATCGCCGGCGGTGGCGTGCTCTATTCGCAGGGGTGGGACGCGCTCTCCGATTTCGCGAAAGCAACGGGGATTCCGGTCTGTGAAACGCAGGCAGGCAAGGGCTCACTGGCTTACGACCATCCGCAAAACGTCGGGGCGATTGGAGTCACGGGCACTCCCGGTGCGAATGTGCTGGCCCGGGAAGCTGACCTGATCATTGGCATTGGCACCCGCTACAGTGATTTTACGACCGCATCGAAGACCGCTTTTCTGAATCCATCTGCACGCTTCGTTAACATCAACGTCGCTGAATTCGATGCCTGCAAACACGCCGCCCTTGCGCTCACCGGCGATGCCCGAGCAACGATCCAGGAGTTGCTTCACACAGTCATAGGCTACAAAGTTGAGGAAAGTTATCAAGAAGCGATCTCATCCTTCCGTGCCCAGTGGGAAAAAGAAGTCGATCGTATCCACGGTCTACGCAAAGATCCGCCTATCACCCAAGCGGAAGTGATCGGCATCGTCAACAACTTCACGGAACCTTCCGACATCATGCTCTGCGCCGCAGGCAGTCTCCCTGGAGAGCTGCACAAACTCTGGCGCACCCGCCTGCCCGGCGGCTACCACATGGAGTATGGCTATTCCTGCATGGGCTATGAAATCGCTGGCGGGCTGGGCGCGAAAATGGCCTGTCCAGATCGCGAAGTGTACGTCCTGGTTGGAGACGGTTCTTACTTGATGATGGCGCAGGAAATCGTCACCGCTGTGCAGGAAGACTGCAAACTCAATATCTTGTTGCTCGATAACCACGGCTTCTCCAGTATTGGCGGGCTCAGCCGAAGCTGCGGTAACGAGGGGATGGGCACAGAGTACCGCTATCGCAATGGAAAATACGAGGGCGACATTTTGCCTGTTGACTTCGAGGCCAACGCCGCCAGCCTCGGGGCGTGGACCGCTCGAGCCCGCACCGGAGAGGACCTCAAAGCCGCTCTTGCGGCTGGCCGCAACCATTCGCGAACCTCAGTGGTCGTCATCGAGACGGCGTATGAACCGAGCGTCCCAAGCTACGAATCCTGGTGGGACGTTCCCATCGCAGAAGTATCAGAGAGTGAGAGCGTGAAAGCTGCACGCCGGAAGTACGAGGAAGCCCGCAAGAAGGAACGCTACTTCTTTTAAAGAAAGAACCAAAGTGCCAATAACCACGGGCGCAACACCGGCGCAGACACCCGGTCAACCTCATCTCAAGCGCGTACTAAGTGTGTGGCACCTCGTCTACTACGGGGTTATTCTCACTTCACCGATTGCCGCGGTTCCGCTTTTTGGCGAGGCGCAAGTACTTTCCCACGGGCACACCGTGACCACGCTCTTGCTGGCCATGGTGGCAATGTCGGTAACTGCGGTCAGTTTTGGCCGAATGGCCCATGTCTATCCATCATCGGGTTCTGTTTACTCATACATCAGTCAGGCGCTGAATCCGCACGTGGGCTTCATCCTGGGCTGGGCGATGTTTCTGGAGTACCTTTTCCAGCCCATTCAAAATTCGCTTTATGCCGTGCTGGCAATCCACCGCATGGTGCCCCAGGTCCCGTTCGCCCTACTCGCCGCGCTCACCGTCGGATTTATCACCTTGATGACCGTGCAGGGTATCAAGTTCAATGCACGCACGAATGAAGTGCTGCTCGGATTCATGCTGCTGGTAACAGGGGCCTTCTTGGTCCAGGCATTCCGTTATGTGGTCCTTCACCAAACGTTGAGCGGATTGTTTTCTCTCCAGCCGATCTATAATCCGGCAACCTTCAATCTGCGCGCTCTGGGTGCGGGAACTTCCTTTGCCGCGCTGGTATTTATCGGGTTTGACGGCGTCTCTATCCTCGCCGAGGAGGTCAAGAATCCCAAACGAAACATCCTGCTAGCCTCAGTGCTCGTTTGTGTCTTCACAGGACTTTTCAGTGGGCTGCAAGTTTATCTGGCGCAGCTCGTATGGCCAGACCACTCCACCCTCCTGAACCCTGAAACTGCCTTTATGGATGTGGCCCGAATTGCTGGCGGACCTCTGCTCTTCACCGCTTATGGAGTTGTGCTCCTGGTTTCCAGCATGGCATGTGGACTTGCTGGACATCTCGGTGCAGCTCGCCTCTTGTACAGCATGGGCAGGGATGACGTAATTCCCAAGAAATTCTTTGGTTACCTGAGTCCAAGAACCGGAAGTCCCATATACAACGAGTGGATTGTCGGCATTCTAGCCTACATCGCCGTGCTGACGATTCCATGGGAACGAGCGGCCGAGATCGTGACCTTTGGAGCACTGCTCGCTTTCACGGCAGTGAATCTTGTCGCTCTGCTGCATTTCTGGTTTTCGCCGGCATCGGTCAGGCGGAGAAGCTTCCTCGTTGACGCCTTTGTCCCCGGGTTTGGCGCAGTGTTCTGCTTCGTATTGTTGATTGGCCTGCAGCCGTGGACGAAGTACGCCGGACTGATTTGGCTGGGAGTTGGGCTGGTGTATGCCAGCTACAGAACACGGATGTTTACGCTTCGACCGAAGCTCTTCAACTTCAACGAAACCTAAGAGTCGCCCTAAAACGTAAAAGGCATGGCTCTATTTTTGGGCGCCAGGAATCGGTTACGGCTCGGATGGGTTGAGCCGTCGCTGTTCACGGGACACAAACTGGGCAAAACCGCACGATTCTCGGATTCGAAGCTCCGGCAATAATTTCTTGAGAACCGGTTTGCCATGATTGCCGCCAATCCGCTGTATCAACAACTCTGCGGCCTCGCTCCCTAATTGATGCTTCGGCAACTCCACTGTCGTGAGTCGGGGACGGAAAACACTGAGCCATGGATAGTCGTCAAAACTGACCAGCCCGAAATCCTCGGGACACTGCAATCCCATCTCATCGACGGCCCGCAGCAATCCGATCGTCATAAGATGATTGGCGACGTAGATTCCATCAGGCCGGTGCGAGAGTAGAGCATGCCCCGCACGGAAACCCGACTCGATCCTGTAATCTCCCTCGACGACCAGCTCGGGTTCGTAAGGCAATTTCTTCTCTTCTAGTGCATCCCGAAACCCTCGCCAGCGCTCTTTGGCGTTGCTGATTTTCAGTGGTCCGCTTATGAGACCGATGCGGCGGCGTCCCGAGCGCGCAAGGTGACATACTGCCTCATACGCTCCCTGATAGTCGTCGCTGATGACCGCGTCCTTGGTCAAGTGTGGATAGGTGCGCATGACAAGGACGAAGGGAATATTCACTTCCTTAATCATCTGGCTCAGAGAAGAGGAAAACTCCCCAGCAGCTTTCGTGAGCAGAATTCCATCAACCCGCTTTGAAAGCAACAATTCAATCGCGGTTTCTTCCTTGGCCAAAGTGTCATCGCTGTTGCAGAGGAGAAGATTGTAGCCCTGCTTTTGCGCTGCATCCTCAGCGCCGCGAACAACCATGGGGAAAAACGGATTCACGATATCCGGCACGATCATGCCGATCGTCTGGGTCTTCTGCTTGATCAGGCTACGAGCAATGAGGTTCGGCCGGTAGTTCAGCTTGCGGATCGCTTCCTCAACCCGCTCGCGAAGGTTCTTTCCAACGTGACTCTTGTTGTTAACCACAGCAGAGACGGTAAAAATCGATACGCCCGACTCGCGAGCGACGTCCGAGATGCTTGCGGCTCTACCCGGTTTTGGTGGCCTGGGCCGTTTCGAAGAAGACATACGGTACAAACGGAAGATATCAGGGTTTTTGACGCGTTTCAAAACGTTTAGGTCAGCTTGTTAAGGGTATATCAGGATTCGGAAGGAGAAAATCGCGCACCAAACAGTCAAGATCGTGACAGGCAGTAATGAACTGCCGAAGCGTACGGACCGTTGGACCAAACGTATCAAACTCCTCGGCAGTGAGGCCCCCTTCGGTGTAGGCGCGGCGGAAGTCGGGGAATTTTCTCAACAGAGTCTCAACGACCATGGCTTGCACGGGCTCGGAAATGCGGGGGCGCACTTCAACATCGCTGCTATTGAAACGAACCTGCCACGAATGAGGTGGGGAAATGACGACGTCACCACCGATGAACTCGCTCCAGTGCATATGATTGCGAAATGCAGCCGACAATAGGCGAAGGCGATAACCGCGCTCGCGGAAGATTTGATACGTCTTCTTAAACACAGCGACCCCAGCCCATTCCAAATAGCCGGGATCGATCGCAATATTGTTCTTCTCCACCAGAACCCTGAGCCAGTCATCGAGTCTGCCTACCATGATCGTGCATACCGACCCCATCGTCGAGATGTCTTTCCCATCTCGTTCGCGTCGATCGAGTCCGCGCTCGACCGCCTCGGCCACGGCAATGCATTGCGGCAGAGTAAAGCACACAGTTGCGTTGATGCTGATACCCCGATAGGTGGCTTCCTCGATAGCTGGAATTCCCGCCCGGGTTGCCGGAATTTTCACGATCATGTTGGGCGCGAGCCGGTCAAACTCGACCGCCTGCTTCAAGATTGCGTCGCTGTTCCGAAATAGACGTGGATCGGTCTGAATGGAGAGCCGGCCATTTTTGCCTCGGTGCTCGTCGAACATAGGTTTCAGCAACGATGCAGCCTTTACGGAAATCTCGCGAACCAACTGCCAAGCGATCTCCTCCTCAGTGGCAATCGGCAACTCTCTAATAAGCTCCTGAATTCGTGCCTTCCAGAAGTTAATTTCCTGTTTCAATACGCCCAGGACAATCACCGGATTGCAGGTGGCTCCGACCGCGCCGTGCTCGATCGAGTAGCCCAGTTCTTGCACAGAAGCCGAATCATTCCACAAGCAAGTAGGCGTGGATTGCGTCATGTTGTGCAGAGGGCTCTTGTATATGGCAGTTGTGTCCAGAATCACGCCGGCCTCCGATGAATGATCACAAAAGCGATGTTTCGCGCCTCACGATGCCGTCGCAAAATCGCCAACTGAAACTTTCGTCGCTTTCGCCTGTAGATGAGAACTCTCTGCCGCCACCGCGATCGCCAGAGCTTTCAGCCCGTCTTCTCCGCTAACCCGAGGCTGACGATCTTTCAACATGGCATCCACAAAGTCCTGGATCTCAGCCAGATACGCGTCGGCAAACGTGGTTAGGAAATGGTCTGCAATGGGCTGCGTGCCGCCGCGAGTGGTCAGAAAAGTCGTTCGTGTTTGATACAAACTTCCCACCAGGATCGATCCCTTTGAGCCAACGATCTCGGTACGCACGTCGTACCCGTAGACCGCCTGAGAGTGCGATTCGATGTTGCCAATCGCACCCGCGTCGAACTTGAGATTAACGACGCCTGCAACCACGTCTCCGAACTGCGCCAGTTCGGGCCGAATGGCCACAGTTGTATATGCGTAAACTTCGGAAACTTCATCCTGCATGAGCCAACGAGCCAGATCGAAGTCGTGGATCGTATTGGCGTAGAACAACATTCCGTTTAGATTTGGCTGATACGCCGTAAGCGGGGGACCTTCTTTGTCACGTCCGAGCGATTTGAAGACTACGGGGACCCCGATCTCTCCCGCTTCAATGCGCTTCATGGCGCCGGAATACGCGGGATCGTATCGTCGCATGAAACCAACCTGAAGACGGACGCCTGCCTTCGAGACGGCAGCGAGCAGTTCATGCGCGTCAGACAGCGTCAGCGCGATCGGCTTCTCGCAGAGGATATCCTTGCCAGCCGCTGCGGCGGTCTTTACGGCTGATGAGTGAAACTTATCCGGAGTCGCGATGACTACGGCGTCCAGCCTCTTGCACTCCAACATGGCTTCCAGGCTGCCGTACGAATTCTCGATTTCCAGTTCCTCAGCTGTCCGACGGGCGCGCTCCGCCGCGACGTCTGCCACCGCCACGAGCTGGGCCTGCGGTACCAGTCGCCGAAGGTTTTCGGCGTGGCGGCGTCCCATTTCTCCAACGCCCAAGACACCAACCCCCAGTTTCCTCATTTCCGCCCCTTGAAGAGTTCCAGTTCTGTTTTCGTCGGGATTAGGACGCTGCCTTGGCGCCGTCAAGAGCGGCAACTATACCTCGCAAGTACTTCAAACTTGCAGCTACGCTCTCCGCCGGCCGGATGGTCGAGTCTCCGAACTTCACATCCTGCTCCACTACAGACCAACCAGAGTAGCCGTTCTTTGCCAATGTGCGAAAGAAGGCGAGGAAATCGATATCGCCTTGTCCGATAACTGTGAAGACCTTGTGCTCAATGGCTTCTTCGAACGTCCATTTGTTGTGCCGAGACTCTTGCAGCACTGCCCCGTCGCAGTCCTTAATGTGTACGAGACGCAACTTGCTCTTATACTTTTCGGCTTCTGTCACCGAGTCGCCCTGACCATACAAACAATGCCCTGTGTCCAAACAGAGTCCGACGTTTGTGTTCGACGTAGCATCGAAAAATCTCTCGCACTCATCAGGAGTTTCTACATACGTTGCAACGTGCGGATGAAACACGAGATCCAGGCCGAATTCATTCGCAACTTTCTCAGAATCGGCTACAACCTTCCCAACATGTCGCCATTGTTCAGCAGTCAAGGTAGGACAACCAGGATCCTTAGCCCGTCCAGAAAAGGCATTCCGCTCCGTCGATTGATCGTCCGCCATTACCAGGAAAGAAGCCTGCAAGGCAGCAAGCAACTTACCTACCTTGCGAATCCTCTCAAGGACCGCTACTCCCGCGGCGGGGTCTCCCATCCTAACCGGCACAAATGAACCGAGCAGTTTCAACTTCCGCTTTGTGAGTTGCGGCTGAAGAATCTCAGGATCGGGAGGAAAGAAACCATACGGGCCGAGCTCCGTTCCCGCATATCCCGCGTCCATCATCTCATCCAGCATCTTCTCGTAGGATTGCTCCCACGAAGGCCCGGGATAGTCCAGCACGCCCCAACTGTCGGGCGCCGAAGCAAAGACGAACTGCCCCTCCGGTCCTTTCATCTCTGTCCTTTTAAAACAGCCGTAATGTCCAGCAAAATCTAAACGATTATTTAGATTGCTTATAGTCGTTAACCAAGCAGTTTGTCAAATTTAAATTAGCATTATAACAACACGGACCTAAACAAAGCAGGATAGCCTCACCCTCTAATTTTCAAGTTGTACTAATCGTTTAGCAAGTCCGTGGAAGTGCCGACAGGCGCCCACTGAACTAGCCCCCATGTGAAGAATCATGGAAATGGAGGGGCACAGGGTGAATCACAACTCTATTGCAGGAGGGACTTGCCCGGACGCTGATCTTCAGGGAACCCAAACTGCTGGCGCTGCTCCGCCCAACTCAGCGGGATCTGCTTGTAAAGATCCTCGAACCTTAAGGTAAGAACCACGAGGGTGAATTTCACCCACCTACTGTTTCCGTTTCGCTTCGATGGTCAAACAGATGAGCTCGGCTGGCTCAATTGGCTTTCGCACGCCCATGAGATTAGGGGCAACGATCCGGCCACCATTCTCTAGCAGTTCACGCAAATCGCTTCTCCTGATCATGACCTGAATGCTGTTCTCTTTGGACGATGACTTTCTGCACGAAGGAATCGAGTAGGTCTCGCAGGTCATCAGAGGGGAGCGCCGGCAACCTCATAGCCAATTTCTTGGATGCTGCTACTAGCGGGTGCAGCTTTGCAGGGCTGTCACTAGTCCGCTCTCATTGCATCGAACATTTCGCCATCAGATTTTAGAAATCCCTGAAGTCTCTGAGTGATCCGACTCTCAACCTCGTGCGCCGGCAGACGAATCGGTCGCTTGCATTGGCCCTCAGAGTTTGTAATGGCAAGCTGCGATACGTAATATCGATACCTTCTTCCACGCTTGATCGTAAACGACGGGGTGAACCGATTCCCTTGCCCATCTTCGACCGGTGACCGGAACTTATTTCCAACTCGGCTCGCTGCTCAGAAGCAATCCGTACAGGAGTTCCTGACGACCCAAAACGGCTTCCGGTTAGCACCTCAGTGGGGGCACAGGAATCACGGGATCTTGTGCGACTTCCCGCCATTGCGGAGGAGGACGAAACCCACATCATCCGCTCTCTTACCGCACGTGGGTAGCACGACGGAAGGCCGGAGAAGCCTTACATACAGAGCGGGAACCGTTGGCTGTTCGCGAGCATTTGAAGCGAACTCTGGGTGAGTATAACTTCGCTGGACAATATCAGCAGTCACCGGCGCCACTCGGTGGCGGCATGGTGAAATTCGAATGGTTTAGAAGCTACGTCCCCAGGGAGCAACCTGCGAAGTTCGACATGATACTTCAGAGCTGGGACACGGCCAACAAGAGTACGGAACTGAGCGATTTCAGTGTCTGTACTACCTGGGGGCGTAAGAACAAGAAAATCTACCTCCTGCATGTTCTGCGCAAACGCATGGATTATCCAGAACTGAAACGCGCCGTGTGGCAACAAGCCGCACGCTTTCAGCCGAGTAACATTTCGGTAGAAGATAAGGCATCAGGCACGCAATTGATTCAGCAACTCATCCGAGAAGGAGTCATGGCGTGACGCGTTACGAACCCACTATGGACAAGATTATGCGAATGCACGCGAGGACTCCGGACATGCGCTCTCATTTTAAGGATCTGGGCGATCAGGGTATCTCAAGGGCCAAAAACTATCTGGTGAAGGTCTGTGGTCTGTCTGAGGCCTTTGAAACAAAGGCGTGGCATGCGGCAAGAATGTTTCTTAAGGGCAGAAATCTGCGGGTCGGAGTATTTGCTTATACCGATGATGACACCGTGTAACACCTGTCCTCCGCAGTTCCGCGTCTTGCAGTTCGCATATCGGCCAAGCGTGACTCTCAGAACAGCAAGCCGGCAAATCGGACGAATGACGGCGCCTCGACTGGCCACGGGAAGTCGACGTCCCTTCAGAAAGGCTACCTAGTTGCCCAACGCAGGACATAGATGGCACCTGAACCCAAAGTCCATTTCTGGGACATGGTTAGCGATGTTGGATAAGTTGCGATAAAGGACGTTATCATTTACAGGCACTGTTGCTGCCTCAGTTCAAACAGCAGCGTGTCCCAGAAGCCGACTTCTGGCCCGCACCGTTGAAAGTTTATTCCGGTGCATAACTTCCGTGTTGCCCGTAATTTGACCGGAAAGCTCCGCACTCGTTCCCGATCATCGGGCGAAGATAAGCGATTGCTGCGCTCGATTGCTACCCAGTCGGTATAAGCCCGTCGACAGAATGCGCCTGACGAGTGGCGGCCGCCGATCTCCCATTCCGAACCGCTAGAGCCCAGTTTTGAAGCAGGAGACCGTCATCCCCTATTCCTTGGAATTCGACCAGCGGAGACCAAATGTGTAAGTGCGGCTATAGTATTCGCGCTGATTGGGATAGATGGGGCTGCCTTGATAGAAACCGAATACTTCATTGTTCAAGTTGAGGATGGAGGCGATAAATTTGAGTCCGCCCCGGATACGGTAGCTCCCCTGGAGGTCTAGCTGAGTGTGGGCATACGTATAGTTATCCCCGTTCGGCCCCTTGAGCCCGAGATCAGCACCCGTCACGTAGGAGTATTGGTAAATGTAGGCATCGTTATGGGTCAGACCAAGCCGCGTTGAGAGACGCTTCTTGTCGTAGGTCACGCCCAGGTTCCAGTTGTTTGGGCCTTGGCGGGCAAGAGCTGGGTTGTCCGTTCGTTGCGGCACAACTGCTTTCGACGTGGTGTGGCTGTAGTTTGCCGTGACGCCGAAGCCGTTCAGAATTCCGGGCAGGAACGTCAGCAGTTGCTGATACGCCGCCTCAAAGCCAAATATGTGAGCGGTTGTTCCGTTGACAGGCTTGACTTGAGTAAACCCGGCATAGGGTCCCGATGTGAGCAGGCTGTTTACCGAAAAGATCGGATCCTGCAGATCCTTGTAAAACACGCCGGCCTGGATAAGGCCGACCGGCCTCAGGTAATGCTCACCCAGGAGATCGAAGTTGTTTGCCGTAGTTGGCTTTAGGGCGGGATTGCCCACCACCACTTGCTGAGCGCCTGTTGTATCGTCCTCAAGAATAGAAGGGGGAAGATCCGAAAAGTTGGGCCTTGCGATCCCGCGTCCGTAGCCGGCGCGTAGCTTAGTGTCCGGCGTAAATGAATATTGAAAGTTTACACTGGGTAGCACATTCGCATATATATTGTCTCCCACAACGGGAATGGTCGAGACGTAGTCGCCATTTGTGTCGAGCGTGACGTGATACCCAGTGAAGCTCGACCGGGTTGTTTCAACGCGCACGCCGGTTTCAATCCGAGCCTTGCCGAACGAAATCGTATTCATCGCGTAACCGGCGTAAATTCTTTCGATCGTGTGATAGTTGTTCGGGTCTGAGCGTGTACGAGTTGCCGTCACATCCAGGGAGATTGAGCTCGGGGTGGCCGCGAAAAAGCCCAGAATCTTGTCGTAGTCGGAGAGCGGAGGCAGGGAGTATTGTCCGAAATAGAAGTTCGGATCTTTGGGCGCGCTTCCCAACACCTGGCTGTACAGCAAGGCGGGGCTTCTCGTTGCTACTTCGACCGGCTCGTAGGTCTTGTTTGTCTTATCTCCGCTGCGTATTTTGAGTCCCGCTTCGAACGAGCCAAAGTGCGACCCCACGGCATAATGGTGGGCGAAATCCACAGCTCCTTCCAAATCAAGCTCCCGTACGGGGTCGACTGCGCCGATGGTCTTCGTGAGAGTGTAGGCTGTGGGATCGTTGATGTTGATGCCATTCAACACCGGAAATTTTGGAGTCGTAGGATTCGTGGTATCGATGCCAAACGCCACGTTGGAGGGGCTGCTGAAGTAGGTGCTGGGGAATTGTCCATCCTGACTTTCGCGGGAAACGGCGAACTGATAGTTGAAAAGAGATCGGGCGAGGTTAAGTCTTTCGCCCGCGGCAATGCTGTAGATCCTTTGCTGTGGCGTGCGATTGAGGTGCCGGAGGACAACGTTGCCAGTATTGTCTGATGTCGCCTGGGTAAGCAGGTTGCCGACATTCTCCTGCACATTCCAGGTATCCCCAAAGTCCTTGAATTCGGCAAACAAGCCACGGACGTAAGCGCTCGAGTCATTGTGCAGGCGATAGTCCGTGCTACCCGCAAAGCCATAACGGTGACGGCGCTGCATATATTCGCGCAAGTGAATGCCGGTATACACCGGGACGGGACCGCGGCCGTCGCCGAAATCGTTGGTGCCAGGGGCGGGTTCAATGTTGTTATAGCCGCGCCCGTTGT